>PJUE01000228.1_pt1 | contig 54782 bp, 49 predicted proteins | sample 1512171 | NCBI WGS metagenome assembly PJUE01 (sample SAMN08177674, study PRJNA422409) | Feces metagenome, whole genome shotgun sequencing project. | isolation source: Chicken feces (3) enriched on wood chips: alkali lignin treatment | host: Gallus gallus | place: USA: Madison | collected 2015-01-15
ACCTCGATGCGCCCGAGGGAATCTGAAGGGAAGGCCGAAGGCCTGGACGAAGATGACGAAGGGGCAGTCCGGAGCGAAGGCTCCGGACCGCAATCGTGGGCGCCCGCCACTCAGGCGCCCGCGTCGACGGGCGGCCTACGTAGAGCTCGCAGCGCACCGCCAAAACACGCCAGCCAGACAGAAGACCTTACTCCTGTCCACCCACAGCAGGACTGATCTCCCCGATATACCGGCAATCCAGCTCCAGAGACAACTCATCCATCCCCAGAATATCGATCTCCACCGCAGTCCCGCGCTCCAGCTCCGGCATTCCCCCCACCCGAGTCACCAGCGGCGCATTCGCGAACCGCACCAGATCCTCGCGCAGCACGTGCGCCACCGTGCGGGTCACGTTGTGCTGCTTCAGCCAGCGCAGGCACCAGTAGCGTTCCATCGCGCTCTGGAACTCCGCCCAGGCCGCGTATTGCGCATCGAAGGCGCCGATGATGGCGAACAGGTCCGCGTCGCGCGGCTTGAAAGGGGCGACCAGGCGGGCGGACACGCCGTGCTCGACCGCAGCGATCAACTGCCACTGGTTCACCAGGTCCACATAGCGGCGCAGCGGTGAAGTGCTCCAGGCGTACTGCGGCACGCCAATGGCCTCGTGCGGCAGGGCCTGGGTGCTCATGCGCACGCGGCCCGCCTGTTGCGAGCGGTAGATGCCCGGCACGCCATGCTGGTGCAGCAGGCCGCCCCAGAGGTTGTTCGCCAGGATCATGTATTCCGCCACCATGCGGTCCAGCGGCGCGTTGCGCTGGCGCGGCACCAGGCGTACCGGCGTGTCGGGATCGTCGGGGTTGCCGTCCAGGTAGAAGCTGTACTCCACCCGCGAATTGTTCTCAGGCTTGCCGCGCACGTTCTCGCGCTGCGCCGACAGGGCCTGGGCCAGCTTCCAGAGCGGACGCAGCCAGTGGCCGTAGGGCAGGTCGGCCGACGGATCGGACAGGCTGGCTTCCGTGACCTGGGCGTCCAGCATGTTGTGGCGCAGATTCTCGCGCACCACGATACGTTCCAGGCGGGTTTCCGATTCGATGATTTCGCCGGTTTCCGGATCGGCCACCACGTACAGGGACAGCGCCGGCACTTCGCGGCCGGCGTCCAGCGAAAACGCCTGGATGATGCTGTCCGGCTGCATGGGGATCTTGTCGCCCGGCATGTAGACGGTGGACAGGCGCGCGCGCGCCAGCTTGTCGAAATCGCTGTCGCGGGTCACGGTAATGCCCGGGGCCGCCACGTGCACGCCGACGCGCAGGCGGCCGTCGGGCAAGGTGGAGACGGACAGCGCATCGTCGATTTCCGTGGTCGTGACGTCGTCCACCGAATAGATTTCGGCGTCGGACAACGGCAGCTCGCGGTCGATGGCAGGCAGTTCCAGGTCCGGGAACGCCAGTCCGCGCGGGAAATTCACCGCCAGGAAGCGGCGCTTGTGCAGCGCCAGCGCATGCGGCCAGGCGCCCAGTTCCAGCAGCAGGCGGTCGGGGCTCTTGCCCAGCTTGGCGCAGGCGGCGTCCAGCGCCTTCCATTGCTGCGAATTCTTGTCCGGGCGGATCAGCAGCGACTCCGCGGCCTGGGCGATGGGCTCGGGCAGGCGTCCGGCAGCCATTTCATCCACCCATTCCTGCTGCTGCTCGGCCTGGCGCTGCTTTTTCTCCAGCGCGGCCAGGGCGGCGGCCAGAATGTCCGGCGGGGCGGGGCGGTAGCGGCCCTTGCCGCGACGGTGGAAGTACGCCGGCGCGCCGTGCAGGCGCATCAGCAGCGCGGCCTGTTCCACTGGCGTGGGCGCGTGGCCGAAGTAGTCGGCGGCCAGCGCGGGGGAATCGAATTCATCCTGCGGCGCGCATTCCCACAGGAATTGCAGGTCCAGCGTTTCGGCGGTCGCGGCCGCCTGGCTCATCAGCGCGGCCGGTTCGGGCGCGGCGAAGTTGAACAAGGTGTTGGCGCGCTTGATCTTGCTGCGCTTGCCGGATTCCGATTCCACCTGCAGGCTGGCGTCGGTCTCGGACAGGATATTGCCGGCCTTGAAGCTGCCGTCGTCTTCGTAAAACACATACATGGTGGGGATCGTCCTGGGCGGCGCGCACGCGCCGCCTTGCGCTGCTTATAGAGTGTAGAAGTCTGATACTGATTATTGGGGGCGAACCTGCTTGTCGCCAAGGGCGAATTCAAGCACTTCGGGCATCCAGTCCGCAAAATCGGACAAACCGTGGTCGCTGCCTTGCACGACGCGCTGGCGGCAGCCCGCGTAGCGGTCGCGCATCTCGCGCCAATCCAGCACCTCGTCGCCGGTGGCCGCCACCAGGAGGTAGCGGTCGGGCTGGGAGATGCGGGGGACATGGATGGCGGCCAGTTCGTCCACGTATTCGGGCAGGAAGACGAACGGCGCGTCGGAATGATACATGCGGTGCTCGCCGATCTGGGTGGCGAGATCGCGGGCGGCCTCGACCGCCGGATTCAGCAGCACCGCCTTGCAGCCCAGCTGTTCGGCCAGCCAGGTGGCATAGAAGCCGCCCAGCGACGAGCCGATGATGGTCAGCGCACGGGGCGAGTCCGCGCCTGCCAGCTGGCGCCGGGCGATGTCCAACGCCTGCGCGACGGCTTCGCGCGGGCTGGCGGGCAGTTGCGGGCAGGCCCAGGCCGCCGACAGGCCGCGTTCGGCCATGGCGTCGGCCATCATCCGGGCCTTGAAGGAGGTCGGCGAGGAACGGAAACCGTGCAGATAAAGAATCATGGCTCGCCTTTGCGGTGTCTTTGCCGGAATCAGCCGCGCGCCTGCAAGGCGTCCAGCAGCTTGCCGTGCACGCCGCCGAAGCCGCCGTTGCTCATGACCAGCACCTGGTCGCCCGGACGCGCCGCGCCCGCCACGGCGGCGACCAGCGCGCCGATGTCATCGTAGCTGGAAGCGCGGTCGCCCAGGGGCGCCAGCACTTCGGCCGGATTCCAGCCCAGGGCGTGCTTGCCGGAATGGGCGCCGAAGCAGAACACCAGATCGGCGTCGGTCAGGGCCTCGGGCAGGCGGGCGGCCATGGTGCCCAGTTTCATGGTGTTGGAGCGCGGTTCCAGCACGGCCAGGATACGGGCCGGCCCGACCTGGCGGCGCAGGCCTTCCAGGGTGGTGGCGATGGCGGTGGGATGATGCGCGAAATCGTCGTAGACCTTGATGCCGTTGACCGTGCCGCGCAGTTCCATGCGGCGCTTCACCCCCGCGAAGCGACTCAGGGCCTCGATGCCCTGGGCTGCCGGCACGCCCACGTGTTCGGCGGCGGCCAGAGCCGCCAGCGCGTTCATGCGGTTGTGCTCGCCCGTCAGGTTCCAGCGCACGGTGCCGGCAGTCACGCCGCCGCGCAGCACGCTGAATGCGCCCTCGGCATCCGGTGCCGTCGCCTGCCAGGCGCCATCGGCGCCGAACGTGACGGTTTCGGACCAGCATCCGCGCGCAATCACGCGGTCCAGCGCGGCGCAGTGGGCCGGGCGCACGATGCGGCCCGATCCAGGGATGGTGCGCACCAGATGATGGAACTGAGTCTCGATCGCTGCCAGATCGGGGAAGATGTCGGCGTGATCGTATTCAAGATTGTTCAGGATGGCCGTGCGCGGACGGTAGTGCACGAACTTCGAGCGCTTGTCGAAGAAGGCGGTGTCGTACTCGTCCGCCTCGATCACGAAGGGGCGGCGCGACGGATCGAAGCGCGCGGACACGTGCAGGTCCTGTGCTACGCCGCCGATCAGGAAATTGGGCGCGAGCCCCGCGGCTTCCAGCACCCAGGCCAGCATCGAGCTGGTGGTGGTCTTGCCGTGGGTGCCCGCCACCGCCAGCACGTGCTGGCCGGGCAGGATGTTGTCGCCCAGCCATTGCGGGCCGGACACGTAGCGCGCGCCCGAATCCAGGATGGCCTCCATCAAAGGATTGCCGCGGCTGACCACGTTGCCGATCACGAAGAGATCGGGCTTGAGCGCCAGCTGTTCGGCGCCGAAGCCTTCGATCAGCTCGATGCCTTGTTCGGACAGTTGCGTGCTCATGGGCGGGTACACGCCCGCATCGCAACCAGTGACCTTGTGGCCGGCGGCGCGCGCGATCAGCGCCAGACCGCCCATGAACGTACCGCAGATGCCAAGAATATGCAGGTGCATTGAAAACTCTCCTGTCCTGCATTGTATATATATAGAGTGGCGGCCAGCCGCGGCCCGCGCGGCGCAAACCTGCGGCAGCGGTTATGATCGCGCCATGAATCGACGCCTACTTCTTTCCGCCGGCGTGGCCATAGCCGCCACGGTTGCGGGCGGCTACACCCTGATGGGCCGCAAGACCTCGACGCCCTCGGCCGCAGCCGATGCCGGCGATCCCGTCGCCGCCCTGATGCAGATGCCGCTGCCCGACCTGAACGGGGCGTCCCATACGCTGGCGGGCTGGAAAGGCCAGCCCATCGTGGTCAATTTCTGGGCAACCTGGTGCGCGCCGTGCGTCCGAGAAATGCCCGAACTCGACGTTTTGCAGAAAAAGTACCCGCATGTACGATTTGTCGGCATTGGTGTCGATTCGGCTGCGAATATGCAAAAATTTGTCGAGAAAGTACAGGTTTCCTACCCCTTGTGGGTGATAGGGGCCGGCGCCATCGATACATTGCGTAAGCTGGGAAATCCCAGCGGCGGCCTGCCTTTTACTATTGTTTTCAATGCAGATGGCGGAATTAACCGGAAGATATTGGGTGAAATCCAGCCCGACGACCTGGATCGCACCTTATCTGGTTTAAAGGCGTAAGTCTGTTGGACAAATAGTAGGAATTGGCGTAAAAAGCTGGTTTATCGGCTGTTTTGCCAACAATTGGCAAACCACTCATTGGCAAGCGCATGGCGCAAAACATACTGGTATTGCATGGCCCGAACCTGAACCTGCTCGGCACCCGAGAACCTCACATCTACGGCAGCCTTACACTGCAACAGATCAACGAGGGACTTGAGCTGCTCGCAGGCGAACTGGGCGCCACGCTGACAGCGTGGCAAGGCAATCACGAAGGCGCGCTGGTTGACCGCATCCAGGCGGCCCGGCAAGACGGCACCGACTTCATCATCATCAACGCGGCGGCATATACGCACACCAGCGTCGCAATTCGCGATGCGCTGGCTGGGGTCGCGATCCCATTTATTGAAGTACATTTGTCCAATCTGTATAAGCGAGAGCCCTTCAGGCATCACTCTTATCTGTCCGACTTGGCGGTAGGCCTCATCAGCGGCCTGGGCGCGGATGGCTACGAGGCGGCTCTGCGTTACGCAGTGCGGCACTGATCTCGCACCAAACCACAGCATTTACATCTTATACGGCGCGGACCCGACGCTGGGACGTCGCCGACACTATCTCGGGAAGCAGCTTCTATGGACCTCCGAAAACTCAAAACCCTGATCGACCTGGTGGCTGAATCGGGCATCGCCGAGCTGGAAATCACCGAAGGCGAAGGCAAGGTGAGGATCGTCAAGTTCTCGCAGACCTTGCAACCGGTCGCCTACCACCACCCCGAAGCCGGCGTGCCGGCGGCGCCGGTGGCCCAGACCGTCGCTCCGGCCGCGCCCGCCGCCGCCGAAGCTGCGCCGGTGATCCAGGGCCATGTCGTGAAGGCTCCGATGGTCGGCACGTTCTATCGCGCGCCGAACCCGGGCGCCGCGCCGTTCATCGACGTCGGCGCCACCGTCAAGGAAGGCGATCCGCTGTGCATCATTGAAGCCATGAAGCTGCTCAATGAAATCGAAGCCGACAAGTCCGGCGTCATCAAAGAAATCCTGGTCGAAAACGGCGAGCCCGTCGAGTACGGTCAACCCCTGTTCGTCATTGGCTGATAGCTGAAAATGTTCGAAAAAATCCTGATCGCCAATCGGGGCGAAATCGCCCTGCGCATTCAGCGCGCTTGCCGCGAGCTGGGCATCAAGACCGTGGTGGTGCACTCCGAAGCCGACCGCGAAGCCAAGTACGTGCGCCTGGCCGATGAATCGGTGTGCATCGGGCCCGCGCCGTCGCGTGAAAGCTACCTGAACATGCCGGCCATCATTTCGGCGGCCGAAGTCACGGATTCCGAGGCAATCCACCCGGGTTACGGGTTCTTGTCCGAAAATGCCGACTTCGCCGATCGCGTCGAAAAGAGTGGCTTCGTCTTCATCGGTCCGCGTCCCGACACCATCCGCCTGATGGGCGACAAGGTCAGCGCCAAGCGCGCCATGATCGAAGCCGGCGTGCCGGTGGTGCCGGGTTCGGAAGGCGCTTTGCCCGACGATCCGCAGGAAATCGTCCGCATTGCGCGCGAAGTCGGGTATCCGGTCATCATCAAGGCGGCGGGCGGCGGCGGTGGCCGCGGCATGCGCGTGGTGTACACCGAGGCTGCGCTGCTGAACGCCGTCACCATGACGCGTTCCGAAGCGGGCGCCGCGTTCAACAACCCCGAAGTCTATATGGAGAAGTTCCTGGAGAATCCGCGCCACGTGGAAATCCAGGTGCTTGCCGACGGCGGCCGCAACGCGGTCTGGCTGGGCGAGCGCGACTGCTCCATGCAGCGCCGTCACCAGAAGGTCATCGAGGAAGCGCCGGCGCCCGGCATCGCGCGCCGCCTGATCGAGCGCATCGGCGACCGTTGCGCCGATGCCTGCCGCAAGATGGGCTACCGCGGCGCGGGCACGTTCGAGTTCCTGTATGAAAACGGCGAGTTCTATTTCATTGAAATGAACACCCGCATCCAGGTCGAACACCCGGTTACCGAGCTGATCACCGGCGTGGACCTGGTCCAGCAGCAGATCCTGATCGCCGCCGGCGAAAAGTTCACGCTGCGCCAGCGCGACATCACCTTCAAGGGCCACGCGATCGAATGCCGCATCAACGCGGAAGATCCGTTCCGCTTCGTGCCCAGCCCCGGCCGCATCACCAACTGGCATACGCCGGGCGGCCCGGGCGTGCGTATCGATTCGCATGCGTTCAACGGTTATTTCGTACCGCCGAACTACGACTCGATGATCGCCAAGGTCATCACCTACGGCGACACGCGCGACCAGGCACTGGCCCGCATGCGCACCGCGCTGTCGGAAATGGTGGTGGAAGGCATTTCCACCAACATCCCGCTGCATCGCGAAATGCTGCAGGACGCCCGCTTCATCGAAGGCGGCACCAGCATCCATTACCTGGAACACAAGTTGGCTCAGCGTCCCTGACAGCGATCCGGGGGCTTTCCGCTCCCGGGCCGCTCCTGTTTTGTTTTACGGTCAACGGGCCGCGGCGCAAGCCGCGGCCCGTTGACCAGATGGAAGAATCATCATGCGTGAACTCGTGCTCCATTGCCTGGAGGCGCAGGCCGAAGCCCTCTCGGATGCCCTGCTGGAAGCTGGCGTGCTGTCGGTATCCGTCGAAGATGCCGACCTGGGCACCGACGACGAGCGTCCCTTGTTCGGCGAACCGGGCACCGAGCCCGACGTGCAGGCCTGGGACCGCAACCGCGTCGTCGCCCTGCTGCCCGACGGAGCCGATCCCGCGCAGATCATGGAAGAAGCCGCCGCAGCGGGCGAACTCGATCCCGCCGTGTTCGAGGGCTGGAGCCTGCGTGACGTGCCCGACGCCGACTGGGTGCGCCTGACACAGTCGCAGTTCGGCCCCATCCATATCGCCGAACGCCTGTGGATCGTGCCCAGCTGGCACCGCGACAATCCCGATGTGCCGGCCTTCGAGCCGGACGCCGCCACCCAGGAAGGCGCAATCCACATCGAGCTGGATCCGGGCCTGGCCTTCGGCACCGGCAGCCATCCCACGACGCATCTGTGCCTGGCCTGGCTGGAAGCCGAGTTGCCGGCCGGCGCCACGCTGCTGGACTACGGCTGCGGCTCGGGCATCCTGGCGATCGCCGCGCGCAAGCTGGGCGCGGGTCCGACTCAGGCGGTGGATATCGACGCCCAGGCAGTGCAGAGCACCATCTTCAATGCCGAGGTCAACCACGTCGAGCTGCGGGCCATGCTGCCTGACGGGCTGGCGGATGGCACGTTCGAAGTGGTGGTCGCCAACATCCTGTCCAACCCCCTGAAGGTGCTGGCGCCCATGCTGGCCGGACGCGTCGCCGCGGGCGGCCATCTGGTCTTGTCCGGCGTGCTGGAACGGCAGGCTGAGGAAGTGGCCGCCGCCTACGCGCCCTGGATCGCCATGTCGGTCTGGCGCGCGCGCGACGGCTGGGTGTGCTTGCACGGCCAGAAGGCCTGAGCGCTGCCACCGCTGGATCGCGCCATGGCCCTGACCACCCGTTGCCCGCAGTGCGGCACCACCTTCAAGGTGGTGCCTGACCAACTGCGGGTCCGTAATGGCCTGGTGCGCTGCGGCGCCTGCTCGACCGTGTTTGACGGGCGCGCCTGCCTGCTGCCGGCCGCGGGCGCGGCGCCGCAATCCGCGCCGCCGGCCGCACCGCCGATGCCGGTGACGCCCGCCGCCAGCCAGGCCGCACCAGTCTTGGCGACGCCCGTTGCGCCGCAGGTGCCGGTTGCCCCCATTGCGCCTCTGCCTCCCGCCGCACCGCCGCCGGAGCGTCCCGCGCCCGCGGTGGATTTTTCACAGATCGCGCCCTGGGACGACGAGCCCGAACCGCCGCGCGCACCCGTGGCGGCGCCCTACAGTGCGCCCGCGGTGCCGCCTGCCGTGCTGCGCGGCCGCGACGATATCCGCCGGCGCGCCGAACCGATCCCAGGCGAGGAAGATGCAAGGCGTCATGAATCGGACGACCTGGCCGACGACGACGTAGGCGATGACGAGGATCCGCTGCGCTGGACTGCGCCCGCGGCTTCGAGGGCGGGGCATCATGCCGACACGGCCGTGCGCGGCCAGCATGCGGAGCCGTCCTTCACCATAGGCCGCGCTCGCGCCGACGTGCGTGACGAAGCGCGCGACGACGAATACGACAACGAGTACGCCGACGAGCATCGCGACGACGATCCCGACGATTACCGGGAACACTACCGCGACGATCACGGCCCCGATCGCGAAGACGCTGGCGAGCCCGTGCTGGGCGACACCCGCACGCGTTATTCCAGCGCCACCGACGTGGGCCGCGCGCCGCCCGAATTCCTCGACCAGGACCGCGAGGAGCGGCAAGGCCTGCTGCGCAAGCTATGGGGCTACGCCTGCCTGATCGGCCTGATCGCGCTGGGCCTGCAACTGGCATACGTGTACCGCACCGATATCGCCAATTCCGTGCCCATTCTGCGGCCGGCGCTGGAGATGGCGTGCCAGCCGCTGGGCTGCACCGTGGGGTACGCGCGTCGCCTGGAACTCATACACATCACCTCCTCGTCGCTGCAGCCGCCGACCGGCGCGGCAGCGATCGATGACGGCCGCAGCCGCCTGGTGCTGACGGTGGTGATGCGCAACCGTCACGACAAGCCGCAGCACTGGCCCGCCCTGATGCTGGACCTGAACGACCTGTCGGACACGGTGGTGGTGCGCCGCGCGCTCAAGCCCGAAGATTATCTGACGCCCGAGCAACTGCGCGGTCCTTTCGCGCCTCAGGGCGAATTGAAGATTTCCGTGCCGATTGAAGTGACTGGCGTCCAGGTCAATGGCTTTCAAATCAATAAATTCTTTCCTTAAGGGATGACTCGCATGGCTACCCCAGTTCTGGTTTGCGGTTCGATGGCGTTCGACACCATCGCGGTGTTTGAAGGACGTTTCAAGGAACACATTCTGGCCGACCGCATCCAGTCGCTGAGCGTGTCGTTCCTGGTGCCCAGCATGCGCAAGGAATACGGCGGCTGCTCGGGCAACATCGCCTACAACATGAATCTCCTGGGCGGCAAGCCAGTGCCTGTCGCGACCGTGGGTGAAGACGCGGGCGAGTACATGGAGCGCATGGCTGGCCTGGGCATCGACGTCAGCCGCGTGAAGGTGATTCCGGAAACGTTCACCGCGCAGTGCTTCATCACCACCGATCTGGACGACAACCAGATCACTGCCTTCCACCCGGGCGCCATGTCGCACGCGGCGGAAAATGATCTGAGCGACGCCGACGCGGCCTGGGCCATCGTTGCGCCCGACGCCAAGGAAGGCATGTTCGCCCATGCCGAGCGCCTGCATAAGCGCGGCATTCCGTTCATTTTCGACCTGGGCCAGGCCATGCCGCTGTTCGACGGGGCGGACCTGGAGCGCATGCTCAAGCTGGCGCAGGCGCTGACGGTGAACGACTATGAAGCCGGCGTGGTGGAACAGCGCACGGGCCGCAGCATGGACGACATCGCCCGCAGCTTGCAGGCCGTGGTGGTGACGCGCGGCGCGGAAGGCGCCACGTTGCTGACCGAAGGCAAGACCATCCAGATTCCGCCGGTGCGCGCGGCCCAGGTGGTCGACCCGACCGGCTGCGGCGACGCGCAGCGCGGCGGCCTGCTTTACGGCCTGACCAGCGGCTGGAACTGGGAAGACAGCTGCCGTCTGGGCAACGTCATGGGCGCCATCAAGATCGCTTCGCGCGGCCCGCAAAACCATGCGCCATCGCGCGCCGAGATCGACGCCGTGCTGCACGCGACCTACGGTATTCATCTGCCGCTCTAAACCCCTCGGGAACCCTGCAGTTGCGCTGCGGTCGAAGCGTTGGCGAGGGTTGAAGACGCCGTGTTCCGGCGTCTTTTGCGGCTGTGTTTTTCAGCTTCTGGCGGTGCGTTTCAGTGTGTTGCAGCATCGCTGGCCCCAATTCGGGGCCAGGGTATGATGAGTACATCGTCGGCAACGGCCGATCGAGGAGTCCAAATGAATCAAAGCAAAACTTTTTCCCTGGTGACGCCGCGCGCGGGGCGCTGGCTGGCGATCGCCGCCGTCGTGACCTCGATGGCGGTCCTGGGCGGCTGCGCCAACCGCAGCGCGTCCAGCGGCGTCTACAGCTATGACCAGGCGCAGCGCGAGCAGATCGTCCGTACCGGCACGGTCACCGGCGTGCGTCCTATCGTGATCCAGAACGACAAGTCCAGCGGCGTCGGCATGGTGGCCGGCGGCGCGCTGGGCGGCGTGGCGGGTAACGCCATCGGCGGCGGCACCGGCCGCACCATCGCCACTGTGGGCGGTGTCATCCTGGGCGCGCTGGCGGGTAACGCCATCGAGAACCAGACCGGCAAGAATTCCGGCTACGAAATCACCGTGCGCCTGGACAACGGCGAAACCCGCGTGGTTGCGCAGGAAGCCGATGTGCCCATCAGCGTGGGACAGCGCGTGCAGGTGATCAGCGGCTCCGGCCCGACCCGCGTTACGCCGATGTAATGACCAGTCCAGCGCCGCTTGCGGCGCGGCCACGCAAAAGCCCCCGTCAGGGGGCTTTTTTATTGCCGGCGCATGGGGCGAAAAGGGGGGCAAGGCGGCAAAAGCTGGATAAGCGTAAAAATCTGTCGCTCGGCCGCAACGCGGCGCCCAGGGACTTACCCGCGAACGTTACGTTTGCCAGCGTTTTCTCGCGATTTCCTCCAAAAGCGTCATGGCGATTTGACGAACGTGGTGCCATGATTGCGCCTGCGATCGACGTCGCATTGCGAAAATCATGTAACTGAGTGCATCGGAACGTCGATTGCCGGGGGGCTGGATATTCAGCCTGGTTTCAGCAGTTTCTCTGTAATCTCGTCGTCCTGAATCCCGGGGCGGGGGATTGTTGGCCGATCAGGCCTGTAACGCCGCACTATCTATGCATACCGAGCAAGAACTCCACACCAAGATCGGCGAGATCGTCGAGTCGATCGTCATGAAGAAAGTCACCCCCGATACGCAGTTGATTGCCACAGGCCTGGTCGATTCGCTCGCCGCCGTGGACATCACGCTGGCGGTCGAGTCGGAGTACGGCTGCAGCATTCCGGCTCCCGAGATCGCGGAGCACCTACAGTCGGTCCGCACGCTTGCCGGCTATGTCGCTGCCCATACTTCGTAATACCCGGCTGTTGTCTCACGTCGCGGCAGCCGCGACGGCGGTGGCTCTGGCGGTGGGTACGTATTGCGGCGCGGACGATCTGCTCAGCCGCGTCGTGAATCCCATGTCGGCGCCCTCGGCCGCGGGCTCCGCCAAGAGCAACTACCTGCCCAACCTGGGGCCGGACTGGGGTACGCAGCACGTCAACCTGAACCGCCTGGGCAACGCCCTGAGCGATGGCACGCTGGTCGTGCTCGGCTCGTCCGAACTGTCCAGCCACGACCTGCGCTTCGTGCCTTACCGCTTCTTCCCCGAAGAGCTGAAAGTGCCGACGCTGGCCTATGGCCACGCCATGTTCCAGTCCTATGGCATCGTCAGCGTGCTGGAGTCGGTGGCGGATTCGCTCACGCCCAATACACGGTTGGTGATCATGCTGTCGCCGGCCTGGTTTGCCTCGGGCGGGCAGTTGCCGCGCAGCGCGTTCGCGGAGCACGTCACGGGACCGGTCTGGGACCGGCTCTGGGACCAGCCCAACACGCGCGAACAGATGCAGAACTGGATCAGCGACAACGCCAATTGGGGCCTGCTGTGGCTCATCGCCAATGGCCAGGTTGCCGAGCTGAAGGACAAGCTGGCGCTGTGGTGGCATGCGCGCAAGGAACCTGCACCCGATCGTCCGCGCACCAAGCTATCCGTGCCGGCGCACCGCTACGTGTCGTGGCCGTCGGCCGCACGCCTGGACCAGGGCCAGTGGGGCCGGCTGACGCATCAGGCGCGCGTGGTCGAACAGGACCTGGGCGGCCATAACCCCTACGACGTGCGCGACGATTACTACAAGCAGTACCTGGCGGCGCTGTATTCGCCAGCCCGCAACGAGTTCGCCGACATCGATCCGATCACCCGCACGGAACTCGGCGACCTGTCGCGCGTGATGGCCTTGCTGCAGAAGCGCAAGGTCCACGCCTACTTCGTCATCCAGCCCTTCAATCCCAAGCTCATCCTGGACGTGGAACGCTTCGACCCGGTGGTGGCCGCCATCACGGGCATGTGCGAGCGCTACCAGATGGGCTGCCTGGATCTCTACAGCATCCCCTTTGAACCGGGCATGCTGCGCGACGACATGCACCTCGCCGAACTTGGCTGGGCCATGGCCGATCAAGGCATTGCGGAGTACTTTTCCCGATGAGCAAGATTCTTCCTGCGGCCGCGCCCGAGGCCGGCCGCGCTGTTGAAGGGCAGGAAACCCGCAAGGCGGCCGTCGCCTGGGGCCGCCGATTTCTCTGGCACCTATGCCTGTATATCGGCGTGATCCTGGTGTTCGTGCTGCAGGCGCAGCCCACCACGGGCAGCGGCGGGCCGATCAAGGTCGAATTCCAATACCAACAGTTCTGAGCCCGCCATGGAATTGTTCGCAAGCTTGAGCTTTTTCGGCGGCGCCTTGTGCGGCGGCCTGGGCCTGTTGGCCTACCGTTCCTTCGGCATGCCGTTCCGTATCGGCTACCGCCACATCATCGGCGTGATCTGCCTGGGCGTGTGGATGGCGGTGTTCTGGGCGCGCCCGTATCAACCCATCGCCTTGCTGGCCATTTCCGGCACCGCGCTGTGGGCGGTGCGGCGCAACTACATCCCCACCTGGCTGGCCGTGATCATCACCATGACGCCGCTGCTGCTGGTGAAGACGGGCGTGTCGCACCTGGGTGCCATGCTGGGGCTGTCCTTCGCCACGTTCCGCGCCATCGACGTGCTGCTGTTCGCGCAGCGCAACGAACGCGTGTCGCCGCTGGACTACTTCATCTACCTGTTTTTCCCGCTGACGTTGCTGGCCGGTCCCATGTACCGCTGGCGGAATTTCCAGGCGGACCTGAAGCGCGGCTACGAAGGCGTGAACCTGAACACCTGGCTCAGCGGCCTGGAGCTCATCATGCTGGGCGTAATCCAGAAGTTCGGCGTGGCCGAACTGATCTGGCGCTACGGCCTTGCGACGCTGGACGCGCATGACTATTCGTTCACTGGCGTGGCGCTCAACGCTACGCTCTACAGCGCCTATCTGTTCTTCGACTTCGCCGGCTATTCCACCATGGCGATCGGTATCGGCATGCTGTTCGGATTCACGTTGCCGATCAACTTCCGCAATCCGCTGGCCACACTGAACCCGCAGGATTTCTGGCGCCGCTGGCACATCAGCCTGTCGGAGTGGTTGCGCGACGTGGTGTTCATGCCCATCTACAAGGCGCTGAGCAAGACCAAGTTCTTTGGACGCCACCGCATGGCGGCGCAGAACATCGGCATCTTCGCGACCTTGCTGGCCATGGGCGTCTGGAATGGCCTGTCGCTGCACTACATCGTCAGCGGCCTGATGTTCGGTGCGTACTCGGTGGGCCACAACCTGCTGATCAACGCGGCGCGCACCCGCCCGGCCTTGCAGGCTGCGCTGGCGCAGCCCGTCATGCGCTTTCTCGGCCGCGTGCTCACCCTGATTCTTGCTGCGCTGGCGCTGTACGTGTTCAGCGGCCGCAGTCCCATCTGACGCCGGGAGTTTCGGCATGCGTTTCGATCTGAAGTCTTTCCAGTTCACAGATACCGGATATGCGCCCGATGCGCCTGCGGTCGTCGCCGCCGACCGCAGCCTGAGCTGGTCGCAATTGCGCGCCGAGGCAGGTGCCTGGGCCGACGAGGCGCGCAGGCAGGGCGTGGCGCCGGACGTGCCGGTGGCCATCTATGGTCACAAGGAAGCTGCATTCTTCGTCGCCATGGTCGGCGCCTTGCTGATCGGGGCGCCGTTCGTGCCGGTGGATACCATCTATCCGCAAGAGCGTTTGCGCCGCATCGTCGAGATCGTGCGCGCCGCCGCCGTGTTCGATGCCGCCAGCGGCAGCTTCACGTCGGGCGAGGGCGCCATGCTGGCCGAGCGCGGCCTGGCCTACGTCATGTTCACGTCCGGCAGCACGGGTGACCCGAAGGGCGTGCAGATCGGCCGCGAAAGCGTGGGCCTGCTGGGCGACTGGATGCTGGGCAGCTTCGGTCTGGGCGAAGCGCCCGTGTTCATGAACCAGGCGCCATTCAGCTTTGACCTGTCCATGTACGAAGTGTTCGCCACCTTGGCCGCGGGCGGTTGCTGCGTGCTGAATGCACGCGAACAGATTGCCGCGCCTGCTGCCTGGATGGCCCGCCTGGCGGAGCACGGTGTGACGGTCTGGGTGTCCACGCCGTCGTTCGCGCATCAGCAACTGGCCAACCGCGATTTCTCGCCGGCTGCATTGCCTGGGTTGCGCACCTTCCTGTTTTGCGGCGAGCCGCTGCCCGCGGCGCTGGCCAAGAAGCTGCGCCAGCGTTTCCCGGACGCCGTCATCCTCAATACCTACGGCCCCACGGAAGCCACCGTGGCGACCACCTGGATCGAAGTCACGGACGCCGTCCTGGCCGCGCACGACCCGCTGCCCGTGGGGCATGCCAAGCCGGATAGCGTGCTGATCGTGGACGAAGGCGAGATCTGCATCGTGGGCGACCACGTCATGCGCGGTTATCTGAATCGCCCGGACCTGAACGAAGCCAAGCTCTACACCTACGCCGACGGCCGCCGCGCCTTCCGCACGGGCGACCTGGGCCAGATGGAGAGCGACGGCCTGCTGTTCTGCCGCGGCCGCATGGACGACCAGATCAAGTTGAACGGCTATCGCATCGAGCTTGCCGAGATCGACGAGGCGCTGCATGGCCTGCCGGGCGTGGAGGGCGGCGCCTGCGCAGTGCTGCGCAGGCCCGACGGCACGGCGGTGCGCTTGATCGGATTCGTGGCGGGGGTGGAGGAGCAGGCGCCGCGCATTTTGGCGCCTGAGGCGCTGGCGGGCTGGAAAGAGCGGCTGGCGCAGCGCCTGCCGCCTTACATGGTGCCGTCCGAGCTGGTGGCCTGCGCGGCGCTACCGATGTCGAACAATCACAAGATCGACCGCAAGAAGCTGGTCGAGATCTACGCCGGTATTCCGGCGTAAGGGCCGGCGGGGCGTGGCCCCGCCGCTTTACAGACCCACCATGCGCTGGCTGATGTTGGACAGCACCATCAACAGCACCTGTGCGACGATCAGCAGCACCAGCGGCGAAAAGTCGATCGCGGTGCGCGGCAGCAGGCGGCGGATGGGGTCCAGCATGGGCGCGGTCAGCGCCTGCAGCAGCGGCATCATGGGCGCCATCGGATTCACCCACGACAGCACGGCCTGGATCAGCGTCAGCCATACCACCAGGTTCAGCGCCCATTTGACGGCCATGATCAGCGCCGAGCCCATGACCCTGGGCAGGTAATCCAGCGGAATCAGCGCACCGATCACCACCAGCCAGATCAGCACCAGATAGACCAACGCGGACAACCACACGGCGACGAGGCTGGTCCAGTCGATCTTGTTGCCGGCGGGAATGATCTTGCGCAGCGGCATCACCAGCCAGTTGGTGACTTGGTAGATGAAGCGCGACAACGGGTTGAAGGGGTGCAGCCGTATCGCGTGCATCCAGGCGCGCGCAATCAGCGCCGCGCCAAACAGCGTGAACACGATTTCGAGAAGGAAACGCAAGATTTCATCGAGCATGGACACGGTCACCCTGAAAAAGAGGAGTCAATTGTCGCATGCCCAGGCGAAAAATCGCCTGCAGGCCGCGCGCGCTCGCCGTTCTGGAGGATGCTGGCCGATGCCGGGCCGCGCGGGCACGAAAAAGCCGCCCGGCTTAAGCCAGGCGGCTCTGCGAAGCTAGTGCTTCGAACCGTCCGGATTAAGGACGGCCACCCGTCGGGAACGGCCACGACGCGGCGGGGTTCAGCGCGGTCTTCGCGCCCGGAGCAGCAGCCGTGGACGGCGGCGTTGCGGGCTTCTTCGGAGCGGCTTTCTTCGCAGCGGGCTTCTTGGCGGCAGCAGGCTTCTTGGCAGCAGCAGGCCTGGCTGCAGCAGGAGCCTTCTTGGCAGCGGGGGCCTTCTTGGCAACAGCCTTCTTGGCGGCAGGCGCCTTCTTGGCTACGGCCTTCTTGGCAACCGCCTTCTTGGCAGCAGGAGCCTTTTTGGCGACGGCCTTCTTGGCTACCGCTTTCTTGGCGACGGCCTTCTTGGCGACGACCTTCTTGGCTACGGCTTTCTTGGCAACCGCCTTCTTGGCGACAGCTTTCTTGGCCACGGCCTTCTTGGCGACAACCTTCTTGGCTACCGCTTTCTTGGCTACCGCTTTCTTGGCGACGGCCTTCTTGGCTACCGCTTTCTTGGCGGCGACCTTCTTGACTGCCGGCTTCTTGGCGGCAACCTTCTTCACTGCCGGCTTCTTGGCAGCGACTTTCTTGACGGCTACCTTCTTGACGGCAGCTTTCTTGGCCGGTGCGGCCTTCTTCGCTACTGCCTTCTTGGCGGCGGGCTTCTTCACCGCTTTCTTTACGGCTTTCTTGGCTGTTGCCATGGTCATGCTCCTTAGGTTCAGGGGTCCCAGAACTTAAACCCGTGCCCCGATCCGCCAACAAGGCGCATCGTGCCCGGGCTATTCATCGGCGCAAGCCGCTGTTCTGTGCGAGCAACAGCTACTACGGTTTGCGCTAATGAATTCGGCACAGCCATTTGATATGGCCCCCGCTCCTTTGGCGCGAGCCATTTCAAATGGCGCCGGTAGACGACCTGATCACAGGCCGCCGACCGCTTGTTCTACGTGTGTTCGATTGCCCCCACGCCGCGCCTTCGGCTTGCTGCCCCCCGAGGGGGCGCGTTTTGCCTTGGGGCGGCCCGGCGGCAAAACACCCTGACCAGGGAGAACATCATCAAGCCTGTCGCGAACGCGACGCTCCTTGCATCTGGAGCGTGCCCGCGCCGGGCCTGATGACGTACTGCTTTTACTCCCAGCTCAGCGTGCCACCGGTTTGGTATTCGATCACGCGAGTTTCAAAAAAGTTGCGTTCCTTTTTAAGATCGATCATTTCCGCCATCCACGGGAAGGGATTTTCTTCCTGCGGGTACAGCGGTTCGATACCGATTTGCTGGCAACGACGGTTGGCGATGAAGCGCAGGTAGGATTTGAACATAGGTGCGTTCAAGCCCAACACGCCGCGCGGCATCGTGTCTTCGGCGTAAGCGTATTCGAGTTCGACCGCTTTGCGGAAGAGTTCTCGAATTTCTTCGCGGAATTCCGGCGTCCACAGATGCGGATTTTCCAGTTTGACGGTGTTGATCAGGTCGATGCCGAAATTGCAGTGCATGGATTCATCGCGCAGGATGTACATGTACTGCTCGGCGGCGCCGGTCATCTTGTTCTGGCGGCCCAGCGCCAGGATCTGCGTGAAGCCAACGTAGAAGAACAGGCCTTCCATCAGGCAAGCGAAGACGATCAGCGACTTCAGCAGCGTCTGGTCGGCTTCGGGGGTGCCCGTCTTGAAGTTGGGGTCCGCGATCGCGTCGATGAACGGGATCAGGAACTCGTCCTTGGCGCGGATGGACGGCACTTCGTTGTAAGCGTTGAAGATCTCCGCTTCGTCCAGGTCCAGGCTTTCGACGATGTATTGATAGGCGTGCGTGTGGATCGCTTCTTCAAACGCCTGGCGCAGCAGGAACTGGCGGCACTCGGGCGCCGTGATGTGGCGGTAGGTGCCCAGCACGATGTTGTTCGCGGCCAGCGAGTCGGCGGTGACGAAGAAACCCAGGTTGCGCTTGACGATGCGGCGCTCGTCCTCGGTGAGCCCGTTCGGGTTCTTCCAGAGGGCGATGTCGCGCGACATGTTGATCTCTTGCGGCATCCAGTGGTTGGCGCAAGTCGCCAGGTACTTCTCCCATGCCCACTTGTACTTGAAGGGCACGAGCTGATTGACGTCGGTCTGGCCGTTGATGATGCGCTTGTCGGCAACCTTCACGCGTTGCGAGGTGGCGGAGCCGCTGGCGGCCAGGCCAGCCGCGTGTTCAGGCGCGGCAGGCGTCGGCATGGCGGTGTCGCCGAAAACACCGGTCGCCGCCCGGACTGCGGGCGCAGCCTGCCCGCCCGCCGCGGGTGCGGGCGATTGTGCAGGTTGCGTGGCGATGGTGTCGTCTTCCCAATTAATCATGATTCATTCTCCGGAGGCGGTTATTGGCAGGCTTCGCACTCTTCGAAGCCGGGGTCGCCCGGCCGCATGGTGCAAACCGCCCCGAGAACTTCGGGTTCCGGCAAAACAGGTGCAGCAGCGACAGCAGGACCAGCGGACGGTGCGCCCGCCGAGACGGCGTTCAATTCGCCGCCGCGTCCCGTGGACTTCTCGGCGCTGGTGGCGCCAAGCGTACGCAGGTAGTAGGTCGTCTTCAGGCCGCGCTTCCAGGCCAGCTTGTAGGTGTCGTCCAGCTTCTTGCCCGACGCGCCCGACATGTAGATGTTCAGCGACTGTGCTTGATCGATCCACTTCTGGCGGCGCGACGCGCATTCAACCAGCCAGCTCGGTTCGACTTCGAACGCGGTGGCGTAGAGGTCGCGGAGTTCGGAAGGTACGCGATCGATGCGGGACAGGCTGCCGTCGAAGTACTTGAGGTCGGCGACCATGACTTCGTCCCAGAGACCGAGTTTCTTCAGGTCACGCACGAGGTAATCGTTAACGACCGTGAACTCGCCGGAGAGATTCGATTTGACGTACAAGTTCTGGAAAGTGGGTTCGATGCACGCAGATACACCAATGATATTGGAAATAGTCGCGGTTGGGGCGATTGCGATGCAATTGGAGTTGCGCATGCCATGTTGTTTGATGCGCGCGCGCAACGTATCCCAATCGAGCGTGCTCGACTCATCAACTTCAACGTGACCACCGCGTTCATCGCGCAGCATCTTCAACGTGTCTTGCGGCAAGATGCCGCGCGACCACAGCGAGCCTTCATACGATTGATAACGGCCGCGCTCTTCAGCGAGCAGGCTCGAGGCCCAGTACGCGTGATAGCACACGGCTTCCATCGAACGGTCGGCGAATTCGACAGCGGACTGCGATGCGTAAGGCACGCGCATCATCTGCAGGCAGTCCTGGAAGCCCATGATGCCCATGCCCACCGGACGATGGCGCGCGTTGGAATTGCGGGCCTTGTCGACGGCGTAGTAGTTGATGTCGATCACGTTGTCGAGCATGCGCATGGCGATGCTGACCGTGCGCTTGATCTTGTCGTGGTCGAGTTCGAAACCGCCGCCGGCAGCCGGCTTCATGTGCGCGACCAGGTTCACGGAACCCAGGTTGCACACCGCGATTTCGGATTCGTTGGTGTTCAGCGTGATCTCGGTGCACAGGTTCGAGCTGTGCACGACGCCGACGTGCTGCTGCGGCGAACGGATGTTGCAAGGATCCTTGAACGTGATCCAGGGGTGGCCGGTTTCGAACAGCATCGACAGCATCTTGCGCCACAGGTTCAGCGCCGGCATCTTCTTGAAGAGCTTGAGCTCGCCGCTGGCGACGCGCGCTTCGTAGCCCACGTAGGCTTCTTCAAAGGCGCGGCCGTACTTGTCGTGCAGGTCGGGGCAGTCGGACGGCGAGAACAGCGTCCACTCGCCGCCTTCCATGACGCGCTTCATGAACAAGTCGGGAATCCAGTTCGCCGTGTTCATGTCGTGCGTGCGGCGGCGCTCGTCGCCGGTGTTCTTGCGCAGTTCCAGGAATTCTTCGATGTCCAGGTGCCACGATTCCAGGTACGTGCAGACAGCGCCCTTGCGCTTGCCGCCCTGGTTGACCGCGACGGCGGTGTCGTTGACGACCTTCAGGAACGGCACGACGCCCTGGCTTTCGCCGTTGGTGCCCTTGATGTGGCTGCGCAGCGCGCGCACCGGGGTCCAGTCGTTGCCCAGGCCGCCGGCGTACTTGGCCAGCAGTGCGTTTTCCTTGATGGCGTCGTAGATGCCTTCCAGGTCGTCGGAGACGGTGGTCAGGTAGCACGACGACAGCTGCGAGTGCAGCGTGCCCGAGTTGAACAGCGTCGGCGTCGAGCTCATGAAGTCGAACGAGGACAGGATCTCGTAGAACTCGATGGCGCGGGCTTCGCGGTCGGTCTCGCGCAGCGCCAGGCCCATGGCCACGCGCATGAAGAACACCTGCGGCAGTTCGATGCGCGTGCCGCGGATGTGCAGGAAGTAGCGGTCGTACAGGGTCTGCAGGCCGAGGTAGCCGAATTGCAGGTCGCGCTTGGCGTTCAGGGCGTGGCCCAGCTTGGTCAGGTCATAGCTGGCCAGATCGGGCGACAGCAGGCCGCCTTCGATGCCGCGGGCGATGAAGGTGGGGAAGTACTCGGCGTAGCGGGCGGCCATGCCGTCCTGCGAGACTTCTTCGCCCAGCACTTCCTTGCGGATCGTGTGCAGCAGCAGACGGGCGGTGACCTGGCTGTAGGCCGGGTCCTTTTCGACCAGCGCGCGCGCGGACAGGATGGCGGACTTGAACACTTCGTCGACGGGGATGCCGTCGTAGAGGTTCTTGACCGTTTCCTTCAGGATCGCTTCCGTGTCGATGAATTCGGCCAGGCCTTCGCCGGCGGCTTCGATGGTGGCGCGCAGCTCAGCCAGATCCAGCGGGCGGCGCACGCCGGCGTCGGTCACGTTCAACACGTGTTCCTGCGGGGCGGCGGCCTTTTCCTGGTTGTCGGCGGCGGCGGCAGCGGCGGCCGCGCGTTCCTGCGTGCGCTTTTCGCGGTACAGCACGTAGGCGCGGGCGACGTCGTGTTCGCCCGAGCGCATCAGGGCCAGTTCGACCTGGTCCTGGATGTCTTCAATATGGAAGGTGCCGCCGTTGGGGCGGTTGCGCACCAGCGCGTTGACTGCCTGGCCGGTCAGGTTCTCGACCAGCTCACGCACGCGCGCGGAGGCCGCGCCCTGGCCGCCGTTGACGGCCAGGAAGGCCTTGGTCATGGCGATGGCGATCTTGTTGGGTTCGAACCCGACCACCGAGCCATTGCGGCGAATGATGTTGTAGCTGGCCCATTGCCCGCCATTGGGGTCGGCAGGGGAATCGGTTTGGGAGGGCGGCACGGCCGAGGGCCGGGTCACAGAGGCGATCGTAGTCTGCATGGAAGCTCCTGTGCGAAAAGCGCGTAGATAGCGACATGACGGCGTCATGTCAGGTACAAAATCGGATCTTTTGAGGGGGTCGTAACGCTAGGACGGCTTAGTCCAAAAGGCGTGGCCGACGGGAATCAGCTCTTAAGCGACCACAACATATAGTGTAGCACCCCTCGTTGGACACTAATTCTAGTGATCGAGTACGACAGGGACAAGAAAAAAATAAGACGAAGTTCACAAAAGGTTGTTACCAAATGCACTAGGCGCGCCCAGCAAGGCGCGCCCAGGAAGGTGCCGCTCGGAGCGAATGTTTATGCGGTCTTCCGCAGGGGCATATCGCGCGGGGCAGGCGCCGTATAGGTTTGCATCAAGCGGCCCAACTCCGTCCGATACTTCTCGACGTTTGCAGCCTTCACGTGACCGAAGCCGCGGATGGTTTCTGCAAGGCCGGCGATTGTAGCCGCTTGAGCCAGCTTGTCGCGGGTCAACCCTGCGAGCAACTGGTCTATGGTCTGGCGGTACTCGCGCACCAGCGCCCGTTCCATCTTGCGTTCGGCGGTGTGGCCGAAGGGATCGAACCAGGTGCCGCGCAGGCCCTTCAGGCGCGTCAGCATTTTCAGCGCGGTCATGGTGCGCGGGCCCAGCGTCATCTTGCGCGGCACGCTGGTGCGCGGGTCCTTGCGGGCGAAGATGGGCGGGGCCATGTGAAAGCGCAGGCTGTAGTCGCCTTCGAACTGGCCCTGCAACTGCGCCTGGAAGGAGGCGCCCGTGTAGAGCCGCGCGACTTCGTACTCGTCCTTGTAGGCCATGAGCTTGAAGAGGCCGCGCGCGACAGCGAGCGCCAGGCGCGGCGTCTTGGCGTCGGGCGCCAATTCGCGTTCGCGCGCCGCGACGGCCTCGACCACGTCCTGGAACTGGCGGGCGTAGTCGGCGTTTTGATAGGCGGTCAGGTCTTCGATGCGGCGGGCGACGGCGCGTTCGAACGATTCGGGCACGTGCAGTTGCACGACCTGGGCGCGCGGGCGCAACGCGCCTTCCAGCGCGTCGGGCTGGTGCGCTGCCAGACGGCCGCTGTCGAAGGCAGCCCGGTTGGCGGCCACGGCCACGCCGTTGAGTTCGATGGCGCGGTTGATGGCGGCCTGCGACAGCGGCACGCCGCCGCGCTGCCAGGCATAGCCCAGCATGAACATATTGGACAGGATGCTGTCGCCGAACAGCGCCAGCGCGGCCTCGTGCGCGTCGATCGCGACGGTGTTGGATTCGCCCGCGGCGTGGCGGATCTTGGCCAGCAGCGCTTCGGGCCGCATGGCCGCGTCCGGGTTGCGGGTGAAGTCGGAGACCGGGGCCACGTAGCTGTTGACCGTGACCTGGGTGTGGCCGCGGCGCAGCGCGCCCAGCGAGTCCGGCGCCACGGAGGCGACCGGGTCGCACAGGATCGCGGCGTCGGCCTGCTGCCAGTCCAGGCGTACCGGGCCGGCAGGCGCGCCGGCAGGCGCCAGGCGGATGTGGCTGACGACCGTGCCGCCTTTCTGCGCCAGGCCGGTCAGGTCCAGCACCGCGGCGGACAGGCCTTCCAGATGCGCCGCCATCGACACGATGGCGCCGATGGTGATGACGCCGGTGCCGCCCATGCCGGCGACCAGCAGGCGATAGGGATGGTCCAGCGCGGGCATGGCCGGCAGGGGCAATTGCGCGATCAATTTCTGCAGGCGTTCCTGGTCGGCCTTGGGCGCCGCGCTCTTCTTGGGCTTGCCGCCCATCACGGAGACGAAGCTGGGGCAGAAGCCTTCGGCGCAGGAATAGTCCTTGTTGCAGCTGGACTGGTCGATGGCGCGCTTGCGGCCATAGGGAGTTTCCAGCGGCACCACCGACAGGCAGTTCGATTGCACGCCGCAGTCGCCGCAGCCTTCGCAGACGGCGCTGTTGATCAGCATGCGGCGCGCCGGGTCGGGAAATTGGTTCTTCTTGCGGCGGCGGCGCTTTTCAGCGGCGCAGGTCTGGTCATGGATCAGCACGGTCACGCCGGGGATCTCGCGCAGCTCGCGCTGCAGCGCGTCCAGTTCGCGGCGGTGGTGCACCTTGATGCCGGCGCCCAGGTCCACGCCTTGGTACTTTTCGGGTTCGTCGGTGGTGACGACGATGCGGGCCACGTTCTCGCCGCGCAGTTGCTGGCAGATGCTGGGCACCGAGATCGGGCCGTCGATGGGTTGGCCGCCCGTCATGGCCGTGGCGTCGTTGAACAGGATCTTGTAGGTGATGTTGGCCTTGGCGGCCACGGCCTGGCGGATGGCGAGATAGCCGGAGTGGTAATAGGTGCCTTCTCCCATGTTCTGGAAGATGTGCGGCATCTTGGTGTAGCGCGACAGGCCGATCCAGTCCACGCCTTCGCCGCCCATCTGCGTCAGGCCGCCGGTGTCGCGGTCCATCCAGGCGGCCATGTAGTGGCAGCCCACGCCCGACAGCGCCTGGCTGCCTTCGGGCACCTTGGTCGAGGTGCTGTGCGGGCAGCCCGAACAGAAATAGGGGCGGCGGCGCATGCCGTCGGCATCGTTGGACAACGGCGCCTGGCACGCGAATGCGGACAGGTCCGCCGCCAGCGGCAGGCCGGCGGCGCGGCTGAGCCAACTGGCCAGCGGCTGCGCCAGCAGGGAAGGGCGCAACTGGCCGGCCGAGGGCACCAGCGCTTCGCCGTCGAAGCCTTTCTTGCCGATGACGGTGGGGCGGTCCGGCAGGTTGAACAGCAGGTCCTTGATCTGGCTTTCGACCACGGCGCCCTTTTCCTCGATCACCAGGATGTGCGAGAGGCCGCGCGCGAATTCCAGCAGACGTTCGCTATCCAGCGGCCAGGTCAGGCCGGGCTTGTAGATGCGCACCGGCGCGTTGGCGGTGACGGTGTCCACGCCCAGGCGCGACAGCGCTTCCATGGTGTCCAGGTGCGCCTTGCCCACCGTGACGATGCCGACAGTGGCCTTGGGCGCCGGACAGGTCAGGCGATCGATGCTGTGGCGGCGCGCGAATGCGGCCACGGCCTTCATGCGCAGGTTCATGCGCGTTTCGATCGCCAGCGACAGGAAGTCGCGCGCGGAATATTCCAGCGATTCGGGCGGCATGTCCGGATCCGTCGGCATGTCGTAGCGCTGGGCAGGGGCGGGAACGAAGGAATGCCCGCATTCGATGGTTTCGGACACGGCCTTGAAGGCGACCCAGGTGCCCGAGTAGCGCGACAGGGCCCAGCCCCACAGCGCGAAGGTTTCGTATTCGTCGATGGAGGCGGGATGCACGATGGGCATCTGCCAGCCGATCAGCGAGGCCTCGCTGGAGTGCGGGATGGAGGACGAGACGGCGGTGTGGTCGTCGCCCACCACCACCAGCACGCCGCCGTTGCGCGATGCGCCCGCGGCGTTGCCATGATGCAGCGCGTCGCCGGCGCGATCCACGCCGGGGCCCTTGCCGTACCACATGGCATAGACGCCATCGACGTTGCGGTCGGCGCGCACGCCGGCCTGCTGGGTGCCCATGACCGCGGTGGCCGCCATGTCTTCGTTGATGGCGGGCAGGAAGGTGATCTGGTTGGCGTCCAGCGCCTTTTGCGCCTTCCACATGGCCATGTCCACGCCGCCCAGCGGCGAGCCGCGGTAGCCCGAGACGAAGCCGGCCGTGTTCAGGCCGCGTTCGCGGTCCATCCGGGCTTGGGTGAGCATGATGCGCACCAGCGCCTGGGTGCCGGTCATGAAGATGCGGCCGGAGCTGCGGGTGAGGTTGTCGGCGAGCTGGTACTCGAGGTCCAGCTGGGGTTCGGCGGCGGGGGTACCGTCCATGGTGAATACTCCTGGTTTCGGCACCATGATAGGTTCGCGAGCCATCAGGTTTATTGCGTTTTTGGATCGTGCTATCCCTATAATTCGCAATGAACGTTTCGTGTTCGATAAAAACCAGGAGACTAAGCGATGGACAAGACCGATATCGGCATCCTCAAGGCCTTGCAGGAGGACGGCCGGGCCTCGGCGCAGCAGCTTTCAGAGAAGGTGGGGCTGTCGGCCGCGCCGGTGTGGCGGCGGGTGAAGGCGATGGAGGCCAGCGGGGTGATCCAGGGCTATAGCGCCCAGGTGGACCGCAGCAAGGTGGGGCTGGGCTGCATGTTCGCGCAGATCAGCCTGGAACGGCACTCCGCCAATACGGTCGAAAACTTCGAGCGCTCGGTGCGCGACGCGCCCGAAATCCTGGAGTGCTACGCGGTGACGGGGGATTCGGACTTCCTGCTGAAGATCCTGGTCGAAAGCCCGGAGGCCTATGACCGTTTCCTGCACCGGTTCCTGTTCAACATGCCGGGCATACGGCAGACGCGCACCATCGTCGCGCTGCGCGAAATCAAGCACGAGCAGCGCCTGCCGCTGTAGATAAAACGGGCCCTCTCTATATAGATATAGGAGGGCCCCGAATTTATTGGGGTTGGATGCCCGAGATCCGGATCCATTCCTTCCAGCGCGCGGTGTCTTCCTTCACAAAGGCATCGAAGCGCGCCACGTCCATCGATTCCGGCGTCAGGCCCAGGGCGCGCAGCTTCTTCGCAGTCGCTTCGTCCTTCACCGCCGCCTGCATGTGGGCGTTCATCTTTTCCACGATGTCCTGCGGCGTGCCTGCCGGGGCCGACAGGCCGAGCCAGCCGGCAACGACGAAATCCGGATAGTAGGTGGCCATGGTCGGCACGCTGGGCCAGGCCGCATGCGGCTGGGCGCCGGTGACGGCAATGGGGATGAGCCCCTTGCCGTCGATCTGGCCCATTGCGGTCAGGTAGTCGACGAAGGCGAAGTTGATCTGCTTGCCGCGCAGGTCGGTGATGATCTGCGTGATGTTCTTGTAGGCCGCGCCGGTGATCTCGATGCCGGCGCGTTGCTTCAACAGTTCGGACGGCACTTGCGAGGACGAGCTGTAGTAGCCGAAGAAGACCTGTCCGGGATGCTGCTTGGCATAGGCGACCAGGTCGGGCACCGTGCGGTACGGGCTGTCGGGCGACACCACGCCGACCGTGCCGAAGGTGCCCAGCATGCCGACCTGGCGGAAGTCCTTCTGCGCGTCGTAGGGCAGGCTCTTGTAGAGGAACTGGTTGGCCGAGTGGGTGGAGTTGGTGGACAGCAGGAAGGTATAGCCGTCCGCCGCGGCGTTCTTTGCGGCGTTGGTGCCGACGATGCCGCCGGCGCCGGGACGGTCCTCGACCACCACGGTCTGGCCGGTCTTTTCGCCCAGGTATTGCGCCAGGGTGCGCGCGGTGAGGTCGGCCGCGCCGCCGGCGGCGGACGGCACGATGAGGGTCACGGGTTTCTCGGGCCAGCCGGCGGCGTGCGAGGCCGCGGCCAGCAGCAGGCCGGCGCCGATCAGGGCCGGACGGAGGGAACGGGGAATGGACATGCTTGTCTCCTGATGGCGCGATTGCGCGTCGTTGTCGTTGTTGTCGTTGGTATTGGGGGGGCGATCAACCGAATTGGCTGTGGTGCCAATCCAGGATGGCGGCGGCGCTGACTTGCCATTGGTCCGCGTACATCATGCAATGCGGTTGGCCGGCAAGCACGGCGTGGGAAAAACCGAAGCGGCGCGCGATCGCCAGATCCTGGCCTGGCGGATGGCGGTCATGCGTGTCCAGGCCGGCTTCCAGGCACAGGCCGGGAGCGTGGATGGCGGCGGCGTCGACGGGCACGCGCAGCAGATAACGGTCGTTGAGCACTTCCGGACTTTCGGGGCACAGGCGCCGCGATACCGAGGCGACGTTGCGGTCTGGCGAGGTCGCCAGAAAGCGCGCGCGGATTTCGGCGTCGTTCGGCGCGCTGCGCGGCAGGCCTTCGGGGACAGGGGGCAGCGCTTGCGCGCCGGGCAGGTCGCCGGGCGGCGACGGCGCCAGCAGGACCACGCCCGCCACCGTCCGCTGGCTGGCGCCCAGCAGCGCGGGCAGCGCGCCCATGCTGTGGCCGATGACGACCGTGGGACGAGCCAGCGCGTCCAGCGCGCTGACGACATCCTGGCCCAGGTCGGCGATGCCAACCGACGCAAACGCCGCGTCCTGGGGCAGGGCGCCGTGGCCGCGCAGATCCAGCGCCGCGCAGGCGAGGCCGGCGCGGGCGAAGAAATCCAGATAGTGCGCATAGCACCAGGCGCCGTGGTAAGCGCCGGGCACGAACAGCAGGCCTGGCCTGTCGTCCCGAGGATCGGCGCCGACTATCAGGCGGCCCTGGCCGGCGGGATGCGCGGGCAATTGGTCGACGCGGTTGAAATCCAGCGGGTCGGCGCGGGTGGAAAGAGGCGGGAGCAGCGAGTCGGCATTCATGGTGCGGCCATCTTAGGTGCGGCCGACCTATCAGAAAACTTTATTTTTCATATGATTGGATAAGTTTCACTAATCGAGGCCAGCCATGCGCCCCTTGCCCGAGATTTCCATCACGCACTACCGCCACTTCCTGCTGGTGGCCGAGCTGCGCAGCTTCCGCGCGGCCGCGGCGCGGGCCTTCCGCTCACAGCCGGCGTTGTCGCTGTCCATCCGCGAGATGGAGCAGCGCCTGGGGCAGCCGCTGTTCGAGCCGGGCAACCGTGGCACGCTTACGCGATTCGGGCAGGATTGCCTGCCGCTGGCGCGTGAACTGGTGCAGCACCACGACCGCGTGGCGGGCGCGCTGTCGGGGCTGGCAAGCAACGAGGCCGGCACCTTGACCATGGCGTCCGTCGCCACCGTGGCTACGCACTGGTTGCCGGAACTGGTGGCGACGTACCGCGAACGCTATCCGGCGGTGGCGTTGCGCCTGTTCGACGACAACTCGGAAGGCGTGGAGCGCATGGTGCTGGCAGGGGAGGCGGAGCTGGGCGTGTGCAGTCCGGTGTCGCAGGACCGGCGACTGTCGTTCGAGCCTTTGCTGCGTGATGCCTTCGGTCTGGTCTGCCATCGCGGCCATCCGCTGGCCAGGCGCAAATCGGTGACCTGGCGCGAGATCGAGGACCTGCCTCTGGTCGGCACCATCGCCCATCGCCAGCTTGCCGGCTATCCGCAGGCGGCCTTCATGCTGGACCGGCAGGTCTTCGTGTCCAACATGATGTCGCTTCTGGCCATGCTGGAACGCGGCGTCGGCGTCACGGTGCTGGCGCGGCTGGGCGTGCCGCCGGACTCGCGCGGACTGGCCTTCGTGCCGCTATCCGCCCCGCGCATCGAGCGTGAACTGGGCATCACCCGGCTGGCCGGCCGCAGCCTGTCTCCGGCTGCTGCGCGCATGGAGGAAATGCTGCGCGCGAAGGCCGCGAAACGCGGCCGCACTGTCGCTTGAAACCAACGCATTTTTGCGATTTGCGGCCATAAAACAGGCCAATTCCGGGGCCTACTGTTGCGCAATTGCACTGGTCGCGGATCGCCGTTGATTCTTCGCAAACGGCTCTTTAGAGTGCGTGATGTTTGCTGCGCGAGGGACGCGCCGGGGTGCTCGGTGCGGCGCGTCGACAGACGTGTTGAGGAAGTCATGAGCAGTGTGTATTTGCGTACGGCGGGCGTCGCCTGCGCCGTTCTGATCCTGGCCGGCTGCGCCGCCAGAAAGCCCGCCACCATCACCGAGGCCCAGCCCGCGGAACCGCCCAAGCCGGTGGCCTGCGTGCCCGCCAAGGCCGGCGATCCCATGATAGGCACCTGGCTGTCGAACAGCCGCCCGCGCGACGTCAGTGGCGATCTGCAATCGCTGATCGTGCTGTCCGCCGATGGCACCATGGCCTATGAATCCCTGCTGAAGATCGGCCGCAAGACGCGTCCCGCGTTGCGCGAGACCGGCTGCTGGAGCGTGGCGGACGGCATCTACACGATGCAGACCACCAAGTCCGCTGGCGAACTGGTGGACGCCAACGATCCGATCTACCTGAACCGCTACCGCGTCGAAAAGGTCGAGAAGACCCGCCTGACGATGCGCGAGCTGAAAAACGGCGGCCAGGTCATGACCGCGCGCCGCATGCCCACGGGCTACCGCCTGCCTTATTGAGCGTTGCGCGGGACGGACATTCCGCCCCGCGGCAAAGCCAAGATGGCCGGGCTGCGGTAAGGTGCGGTCTTCACCCATCGCCCGCAGCCGGTCATCCATGCCTGCCTTGTCCTCCGAAGCGCGCGCCATCGCGCTGCTTGCCCTGGCCGCTTTCGTCAGCGCCAGCGCCTTCCGCATTTGTGATCCCATGTTGCCGCAGCTGGCGGCGGAATTCGGCACCACTACAGGCCAGGCCGCGCGCGCCGTGACCGCGTTCGCCGTGGCCTACGGCGTGTTGCAGATGTTCTTCGGCCCCCTGGGCGACCGCTACGGCAAGTACCGCGTCGTCAGCATCGCGACCTTTGCCTGCGCGCTGGGCAGCGCCGGCGCCGTGGTCGCCGGGTCGCTGGACGTGCTGGTGTTCTGCCGCGTCCTCTCCGGCGCCGCGGGGGCGGGCATCGTGCCGTTGTCGATGGCCTGGATCGGCGACAACGTGCCCTACGAACGCCGCCAGGCCACCCTGGCGCGCTTCCTGACCGGCACCATCCTCGGCATGTCGGCCGGCCAACTGGCTGGCGGCCTGTTTGCCGACACCGTGGGCTGGCGCTGGGCGTTCGCCGCGCTGGTCTGCGGCTATCTGATAGTGGGCGTGCTGCTGTTGCTGGAAGTGCGGCGCCAGCAGGTCTCGGGCCTGGGCCAGGTGGATCCCGGCGCGGTGCGCCAGGGCTTCGTGGCGCAGGCGCGGCTGGTGTTGAGTACGCCCTGGGCGCGCATCGTGCTGGCGACGGTATTCGTCGAAGGCCTGCTGGTGTTCGGCGCCCTGGCCTTTGCGCCTTCCTACCTGCATGAACGCTTCGGTATCTCTCTGACCGCCGCGGGCGCGCTGGTGGCCGTGTATGCCGTCGGCGGCTTGCTTTATACGGTGGTTGCCGGCCGCATCCTGAAACGCCTGGGGGAACGCGGGCTGGCGATCGCCGGCGGACTGGTGCTGGGCGTGGCGTTCCTGTCGTATTTGCTAGGTCCGGTTTGGATGTGGAGCTTGCTGGCCAGCGTGCTGGCGGGTTTCGGCTACTACCTGCTGCATGCCACGTTGCAGACGAATGCGACGCAGATGGTGCCGTCGGCGCGCGGCACGGCCGTCGCGTGGTTCGCGTCCTGCCTGTTCATGGGCCAGGCGGCGGGCGTGGCCTTGGCGGGCGCGGTGGTCGACGAGATCGGGCCTGCCGCGTTGTTTGGCGGCTCGGCGGCGCTGTTGCCCTTGCTGGGCGCGTTCTTCGCGCGCGCATTGAAGGCGCGCGCGGCCATCCAGCAAGCCTGAAGGAACGGCTGAAAACACCGCGGGCCTTGCTCATTCCAGGATGAGCAAGGCCCGCGGTGTTTTTGGGACAGGCGCTTAGATCGCAGCCAGGCGCTTGAGCACCGTCTGCTTGCCCAGCAGGGCCAGCACGGCGTCCACGGCCGGGGTCTGGGTCTGGCCGGTGACGGCGACGCGCAGGGGAATGGCCAGTTGCGGCATCTTCATGCCGCGATCGGCCAGCACGGCCTTGATCAGGGCGGACAGGGCTTCGCGGGTCCAGTCCGCGTCCTGGGCGCGCTGGGCGAAGTCGGCCAGCGCTTCGCGCGCGGGGGCGGTCAGGTGTTGTTCGGCCAGCTCGGCGGGCGCGCCCTTGAACTCCGCGCAGAACAGCATGGCGCCGTCGGCCAGTTGCTCCAGCGTTTCAGCGCGGTCCTTCAAGAGGCCCATGACGCCCGGCAGGTCGATCTTTTCCGGATGGCCGCCGCGGTTCGCCACGCGCGGCGCCACGCGCTCGGCCAGTTCGGCGTTGTCCATCTGCTTGATGTAGTGGGCGTTGACCCAGTTCAGCTTCTTCGGATCCCACTGCGAGGCCGACTTGGACAGGTGCTTGGTGTCGAACCACGACACCAGCTGGTCGCGCGAGAAGAGTTCGTCGTCGCCGTGGCTCCAGCCCAGGCGCGCCAGGTAGTTGACCATGGCTTCCGGCAGATAGCCTTCGTTGTCGTACTCCATGACGTTGACGGCGCCGTGGCGCTTGGACAGCTTTTCGCCGTCCGGACCCAGGATCATGGGCACGTGGCCGTATTCGGGCAGCGTGGCACCCAGCGCGCGCAGGATGTTGATCTGGCGCGGGGTGTTATTGACGTGGTCGTCGCCGCGCAGCACGTGGGTGATGCCCATGTCCCAGTCGTCGACCACGACGCAGAAGTTGTAGGTGGGCGTGCCGTCCGGGCGCGCGATGATCAGGTCGTCGAGTTCGGTGTTGTCGAAGCTGATCGTGCCCTTGACCATGTCGTTCCAGGAGGTCGCGCCTTCCTGCGGGTTCTTGAAGCGCACCACGGGCTTGCGGCCTTCCGGGATGGCCGGCAGGGTCTTGCCGGGTTCGGGACGCCAGGTGCCGTCGTAGCGCGGCTTGTCGCCGCGGGCGCGGGCGGCTTCGCGCATGGCTTCCACTTCCTCGGGCGAGCTGTAGCAGTGGTATGCGGTGCCGGCGGCCAGCATCTGCGCGACCACCTCGCGGTAGCGGTCCATGCGCTGCATCTGGTAGAAGGGGCCTTCATCGGGCTGCATGCCCAGCCAGTCCATGCTGTCCAGGATGGCCTGCACCGCTTCCGGCGTGGAGCGTTCGACGTCCGTGTCTTCGATGCGCAGCACGAAGGTGCCTTGGTGGTGGCGCGCGAAGGCCCAGGAGAACAGCGCCGTGCGGGCGCCGCCCAGATGCAGGAAACCCGTGGGCGAGGGCGCGAAACGGGTACGAATGGGGGTAGAGGCGTTGGAAGTCATAGGTGGCAATGATAGCGGCTGCGGCGCCACAAATCGGCGTCAGGCTGGGCCCATGTCAAACGTAGGGCGGGGTTGTCTTGTTACGATGAGGGGTATTTTAGATTAGGGCCTGCTAACACCATGTTGCGACATGCTCTCGCTCCGATGTTCGAGCCCGCCTCGCTGGTGATCGTCGCCGACCGGCCGCTGCCGGCGGCGGCCTCGTTGCCGCCCGCGCTCAAGGGCAAGACCACTGTGGTGGCTTGCGAAGTCGGCGCCGCGCCGGACCTGCCGGACACGTTGCAGGGCCTGGTCCAGGGCGAACGGCCTGATCTGGCCCTGGTTTGCGTTTCGCCCGCCGTCCTGCCGGAAACGCTGCGCAGGCTGTCGCCGCTGGCGCCGCGCTCGGTGATCCTGTTGCCGCATGAACTGCCCGACCCGTATCCGCGCGGCACGCTGGCGCTGTGCCGCGCCTGGGCCGAGGAAAACCGCTGCGAATTGCTGGGTCCGCGCTCTTTCGGCGCCCAGCGGCCGCACGCCGGCCTGAACCTGAGCCAGCACCCGGTGCTGGCGCGCGCCGGCCGCGTGGCGCTGTTGGCGCAGTCGCGCTCCATCATGGCCGCGGTCATGGACTGGGCCGAAGATGTGCACATCGGCTTTTCCACCGCCGTGTCGCTGGGCGACGAGGCGGTGGTGGGCCTGTCCAAGGTGCTGGACTACCTGGCCAGCGATCCGCGCACGGACAGCATCGTGCTCTATCTGGAAGACGTGGGCCCGGCCCGCGAATTCATGAGCACCTTGCGCGCCGCGGCTTCGATCAAGCCCGTGATCGTGCTGAAGGCCGGCCGTGCGGACACCGACAGCGCCGATGCCATCTTCGACGCCGCGCTGCGCCGCGCGGGCGCGGTGCGGGTACGCTATTTCGTGCAGCTGTTCTCGGCCGTCAAGGTGCTGGGCTACACGCGCCGTCCCAAGGGCCGGCGCGTGGCGCTGATCTCCAACGGCAGCGGACCGCCCCAGCTGGCCATGGACCTGATCGGCCCCGACGCCGCCGTGCTGCGCGCCGAACTCGCGCCCGCGACCCAGCGGACGCTGGCGGCCATGCTGGAGCCGGACGCGGCCACCGCCAATCCCGTCATCACCTTCACGCCGCTGACGCCCGAACGCATCCGCGCCATGCTGGACGCGGTGCTCGACGATGCCGGCGTGGACGGCGTGCTGGTGCTGCTGGCGCCGGACGCGCTGGCCGACATGCCGGCGGTGGCGCGCGAGCTGGCGCAGATCGCACCCAAGGCGAAAAAGCCGGTCGTCACCTGTTTCATGGGCGATGCCGGCATGCGGCCGCTGCGGCGCATGCTGGACGACGCGGGCACCTCGGCTTTCCGCACGCCGGAATCGGCCGCCGATGCCTTCGGCGTGCTGGCGACCCATCACTACAACCAGCAACTGCTGCTGCAGACACAGCCGCCGGAGCCGGCCAGCCATGTGCCGGACCTGGGCGCCGCGCGCGAGATCCTGGCGCGCGTGCGCGCGGAATGCCGGCGCGAACTGAATACCTCTGAAATCCGCAGCCTGCTGGCCCTGTTCTACGTGCCGCTGCGCGACACGCCGATGGACGTGGCGGCGGCCGAGCCGGAATCCCGCCCCATGGCGATCCGGGTGCGGCGCGATCCGCAGTTCGGCCCCGTCATCCGCTTCGGCGCGGGCGGTCCGGACGCGGTGCTGTCGCAATCCGACCGCGGCGTCGACCTGCCGCCGCTCAACGGCTTCCTGGCCCGCCAGCTGATCGAACGCAGCCGGCTGTGGCGCCGGGTGCTGGCGCCGCGCATCGGCCACATGGCCGCCGAGGCGCTGCAACAGGCGGTGGTGCTGGTGTCCGAGCTGGTGTCGGAATTGCCGGATATCGAGTCCCTGGACATCGATCCGCTATACGCCGGAGAAACCCATCTGCGCGCCGGCGGATTGCGCATGACGCTGACCGAGAAGCCCGGCTGCGAAACGCCGCAGACCGCAGGCTATCCGCATATGGCGATCCACCCGTATCCGGCCCGGCTGGTCCAGGTGCGCCGCTTCGCCGACGGCATCCCCTGGGTGCTGCGTCCCATCCGTCCCGAGGACGGCGAGCCGCTGCAGGAATTCATCCGCGGCCTGTCGGAGCGTTCGCGCTACATGCGCTTCGTGTCCATGATGCGCGAGCTGACCCCGCGCATGGTGTCGCGCTACACGCAGGTGGACTACCACCGCGAGCTGGCGCTCGTGGCCGCCACGCAGGTGCCCAACCCGGCCAACCGCGGGCATCCGCGCGAGGTCCTCGTGGGCTTCGCGCACTACCTGCGCAATCCGGACGGCAGGGGGGCGGAGTACGCGCTGGTGATCGGTGACGACTGGCAACGCCGCGGCCTGGGCCGCCAGCTGATGTCGGCGCTGATCGACGCGGCGCGCGAACAGGGGCTGGAATACATCGACGGCCTGGTGTTGTCGACCAACCGGCCCATGTTGTCGCTGATGACCAGCCTGGGCTTCACCAACGACGCGGATCCGGAAGACCCGACGATGCGCCGGGTCTGGTTGAACCTGTCCTGATCCCAGGCCCGTTCAGGCGGTCTTTCTGGCCGCCTGGGCGGGCTTGAGCCGCGCGATCGATTCGTCCACCGACAGCACGTCGCCGAAGAACAGCATCCAGCCGTGCAGCGCATGCTCGTGCTCGGCGGGCGTGACGGCGGCCAGCGCGTCGTCCACCATGATGGTGCGGAAGTCCCGCATCATCGCGTCGCGGGCGGTGGATTCGCAGCACACGTTGGTGACCGTGCCAGCGATCAGCAGCGTGTCCACGCCGCGCCCGCGCAACAGCGGCTCCAGTTCGGAAGAGCCCGGCGCCATCGCGCTGTAGAAGCGCTTGGTCACGCGCAGGTCGGCGTCGTGCGCATGCAGGTCCTGATGCAAGGCATATCCGGGAGCATCGCGGCGCAGTGTTTCCAGGCGCCTGGCGCTGCGCTCCGGCGTCAACATCACGCCGTGATGGTGCGACCAGAATGAGTCGGCGTTATCAGAAGCGGTCTGCACCCACACGATGGTGCCGCCGGCGGCGCGCACGGCGTCGCACAGGCGGTTGATGGGGGCGATGATCTCGCGCGCCGGCGCGCATTCGCCCTGATAGCCGGGCAGCGTGAAGTACTGCTGCATGTCCACCACCACCACCGCGAGGCGCGCGGCGGGCAGTTCGTCATAGGGATGCAGGCGGCCCTGGCGGGCGATCACGCGGTCCTCCACCCATTTTGGGAATTCCATGGCGGCTCCTTATCCGTAGCGCCGCGCGATGGCGGCTTCGATGCGGTAGACGATCAGGTACATCACGCTGGAGATCACGGCCAGGATGGCGATGGCGGTCATGACGATGTTCAGCTTGAACACCTGGCTGCCGTTCATGATGAGAAAGCCCAGACCGGAATCCGCCGACTGGAACTCGCCCACGATCACCCCTACCAGTGCCAGGCCGATGTTCATCTTCACCGCCGCGATCAACGTGGGCACGCTGCCCGGCAGCACCACCTTGGTCAGCACCTGCCAGCGGCTGGCGCCGAAGGTGTGGGCCAGCTTCACCTTGTTCAGGTCGATGCCGCGAAAGCCCGCATACACCACCATGATGGTCACGAACACCGCGATCGCCACGGCCATGCCGTATACCGCGTAGTCCGACCCCAGCCACAGGTAGAAGATCGGCACGAAGGCGATCTTGGGCATGGCATTGGCCACCACCAGGAAGGGGTCCAGCACCTTGTACAGGAAGTCCGACCACCACAGCGCCGCCGCCACCACGATGCCGATCGCCATGCTCAGGCCGAAGCCCACCAGCGTGGCGCTCAGCGTGGTCATGATGTGCTTGCCCAGGTTGCCGTTGTTCCAGAGTTCGATGAACGTCGGCCACAGCGCGCTGGGGTAGCTGGTCAGGAGCGGGTTGAGAATGTGCATGCGCGGCAGGATTTCCCAGGCGCACAGGAACACGGCCAAGAGCAGCGCCTGCGCGACGCGGATATGCCGGCGGCGGGCGCGGTCGCGCCGGAGGTAGTTCAGGTACTTCTCGCTGGGCGCGCGCACGGCGCGCAGCGGAACGGTGTTGGCGACGGGCGCGTTCATGGGTCAACCCTCCACGTGGACATCGAGCTCGTCCCACAGCTGTTTGAAGTAGGTATTGAATTCCGGCCGTGAGCGCGCCTGGAATGGCGTCGGCCGCGCCTGGCCGTCGCCGTAATGGATGCGGTACTGGCTCTTCAGGCGGCCGGGACGGCGCGACAGCACGATCACACGGTCGGTCATGGCGATGGCTTCGCCGATGTCATGGGTGACCAGCACCACGGTCTTGCCTTCGCGCCTCAGGATGTCCACCACTTCGTCGGAGATTGCCAGCCGGGTCTGCGAATCCAGCGCCGAGAAAGGCTCGTCCAGCAGGATCACGTCCGGCTCGGTGACCAGGGTGCGGGCCAGCGCGGCGCGCTGCCGCATGCCGCCCGACAATTGGCGCGGCGTGTGCGACAGGAACGCGCCCAGTCCGCATTTCTCCAGCAGATGCACGGCGCGCGCCTCGCTGCGCGCATCGCGCCGGCCCTGGATCTCCGCGCCCAGCATGACGTTGTCCAGGATGGTGCGCCACTCGAACAGGTAGTCCTGCTGCAGCATGTAGCCGATGCGCGGATTGGGCTTGGTCACGGCCTGGCCGTCTATCATCACGGCGCCCGAGGTCGGCGGAATCAGGCCGGCGATCAGCGACAGCAGGGTGCTCTTGCCGCAGCCGCTTTGCCCGATCAGGCTGACGAATTCGCCCGCCGCCAGCGTGAACGACACATTCGACAGCGCCTCCGTCTCGCCTTCCTGGGTGAAATAGGAAAGACAGACCTCGCGCAGTTCGATCTTCGCCGTGGCGGTGTCCGGCTTCAGGTTGTGGATAACGGCGCCCATCATTGGGCCTTCTTCGCGAAGTCGGTCACCACCACGTCCTCGTACTTCACGCGGGCGTTGTCCTTCATGACCGCGCTGGCGATCAGCATGTCCTGCAACTGGTTCATGGCTTCGGCCGTCACCAGCGGCGTGGTCTTCCAGATCTGGTACTTCTTGTAGCGCTCGATGGCCTCGGTCACCGCGGCCTGGTCCATGCCGGGGAAGTAAGTCATGATCTGCGGCGTCAGCGTGGCCGCGGGCGTGTCCTTCACGTATTTTTCGGCGCGCGCCACCACGTCGGTCCAGGCCTGGATGACCTTGGGGTTGTCGCGGATGTACTTGTCGGTGGCGGTGAAAACGGTGTAGTCCACCTGGCCGACTTCGTGGCCCACCGAGGCGACGATGTAGCCCTTGCCGTTGCGCACCAGTTCGCCGGCCTCGGGTTCAAGAAAGATGCCGTATTCGCCCTGGCCGGCCATCCAGGCGCCCGCGCGCGCGGGAATGCCGATATTGTTCAGCAGCTTCACGTCCTTTTGCGGGTCCACGCCATGCTTGCGCAGCGCCGTTTCCAGGAACACGATGGGATTGGAGCCGGGGCGAAAGCCGATCACTTCCTTGCCCTTGAGCATGGACCAGTCGAACTTCTCCACCGGCTTGCGCGCCAAGAGGAAGAAGCCGTCGGTGGCGGTCAGACCGGCGAAGATCTTGGGCTTGACCGGGGATTCGCTGTTGTGGACGTAGATGGACGCTTCGGGCCCGATCAGCACGATGTCGGCGCTGCCGGACAGCAGGGCGGTCATGCCCTTGTCGGTGCCTTGCGAGGTCTTCATGGACACGTCCAGGCCGGCGTCCTTGAAGTAGCCCTGCGACAGGGCCACGTACTTGGGCACGTAAAGAATGGACCGCACCACTTCTTCGTAGCGGACCTTCACGGGAGGATTGAGGGCTTCGGCCTGGGCGGCCAGGGGGGCGAACAGCGCGAGCAGCGCCGCAACCGCCAGACGGGGCGATGGCAAGGATTTCACGGGACTTTCTCCTGCGTCTTGAATGCCACGCCGAAACCCGGCGCGACACGGCCAATGGGATGGATCGACAACAACAACAGGGAAGCCCGAACTGCTTGCTCGGGCCGGTAAGGCTTGGATCGAATACTATATTCAATACAAATAGGCGACAAGCTTTTTGCAGTTGGCGTTTTTCTCTATGGACGCAAGAAAGCCAGCCTATGAAAATTCCAGGCTGGGATACCACTTGGTATACAAAATGAAATCGCAGGCCGCCAGGGCCTGCAAGTGGGCGGGCAGGGGCGCCGGGCGCCTATCTGCCGCGATCAGGGCCGCCGGGCGCGGCCCTGCATGGTCCTCAGACCAGGACTTGATTCAGGAACTTGGAGATATCCGCCACTTCCTCGGCGCAGACCGAGTGCGGCATGGGGTAGGTGTGCCATTGCACGTCGTAACCCAGGCGCTGCAGTTCGGCCAGCGAGGCCTGGGCGCGCGGCAGCGACACCACCGGGTCGTACTGGCCGTGGGCCAGGAAGATGGGCGTGTCGTGATTGGCGCTGTGGCGTTCGGCCTCGGCCGTGTCCAGCAGCGGCAGATAGCCCGACAGGCCCATCATGCCCGCCAGCTTTTCCGGCAGGCGGATGCCGGTGTGCAGGGTCATGGCGCAGCCCTGTGAAAAGCCCGCCAGCACGATCTTCGAGGTCGGGATGCCGCGCGCGTTTTCGCGCGCGATCAGCTTGTGGATCGCAGCCTCGGAGGCGCGGATGCCGCTGGCGTCCTCGACGCGCACCAGGTCCATGACCAGGATGTCGTACCAGGAGCGCATCGCCATGCCGTTATTGATCGTCACGCGCTGCACCGGCGCGTTGGGGAATACGAAGCGCACCGACGCGCCGGCCGGCAGGTCCAGCTCCGGCACGATGGGCGCGAAGTCGTTGCCGTCGGCGCCCAGGCCGTGCAGCCAGATCACGGCGTGCGTGGGATTGGGGGCGGTTTCGATCTCGATGCAATCGAGCAGGTCGGTCGGAGCGTTCATGGACGGCGGACGGTGAAAATCAGAGGGTAAGGGTCTTCAGGGCCTGGAACAGCGCGCGGTAGTGCTTCTTCTGCGGCTCCTGGCCTTGCAGCAGGGCGGCGTTGGCCAGCTTTTCCTTGCGGGCGGCGCGGATCAGCGCGCGCAGCTGTTGCACGTCGGCCTGCGGATTGTTATTGAGCAGCCGGGTCAGGGCCTCGTCGTCGTCCAGCAGGCGGTCGCGCAAGGTCTCCAGCCGGTGCATGGCGGCGGTTTCCTCGCGCGAGCCGTTTTCCCAGACGTCGAGCTGGGCGCGGATCTCGTCGGCGGGCGCGTCGCGCATCAGCTTGCCCACGAAGTGAACCTGGCGCCGCTTGCCCTCGCGCCCGGTGGTGCGCTGCGCGGTGCGGATCGCTTCATAGAGGCGCTCCGCCAGCGGCAATTGCTTGAGGCGTTCGGGGGACAGTTCGATCAGCTGCTTGCCCAGGTCCAGCAAGGCGTGCATTTCGCGCTTGACCTGCGACTTGCTGGGACGGTCGTAGCCGTTCTCGTCGTAACCGTCGTCGACGGATTCTTCTTCAATATGGGAATTCATGGAAAACTGCGCAATGACAGACTTGGCTATGATAACCGTCTCTGCAAATTGGACAGCAATGGTTAAAACCTCCTCATCCTTGCCGCTGGCGGCGAATCACGCGCGTTTTTCTGAACTCGTCGAACAAACCCTCGCCTATGCGCGCCAGATCGGCGCCTCCGACGCAGCGGCGGAAGTCTCGGAAAGCCTGGGCCTGTCGGTCTCCGTACGCAAGAACGACATCGAAACCGTCGAACAGACCCGCGACCGTTCGCTGGACCTGACGGTCTACGCCGGCCAGAGCCGCGGTTCGGCCTCCACCTCCGACTTTTCCGAAGCGGCGCTGCGCCAGACGGTCGAAGCCGCCTGGCACATTGCGCGCCACACTGCCGCCGATCCGGCCGCCGGCCTGCCCGATGCCGATCAGCTGGCCACCGAATTCCCCGACCTGGACCTGCACCGCGCCTGGGGCGTGTCCACCGAAGAGGCCGCCGAGCTGGCGCTGCGCGCCGAGCGCGCCGCCCGCGAGGTCGATCCGCGCATCACCAATACCGATGGCGCCACCGTGGGCACCTACGAAGGCCAGTTCGTGATGGGCAACACGCGCGGCTTCCTGGGTGGCTATCCGTACTCGCGCCACAGCCTGTCGGTCGCGCCCATCGCCGGACGCGGCAATGGCATGCAGCGCGACTACTGGTACAGCTCCGAACGCGATCCTGCCAAGCTGGCCTCGCCGGAGGCCATCGGCCGCTACGCCGCCGAGCGCACGTTGTCGCGCCTGTCGGCCCGCCGCATCCGCACCGGCAAGTTCCCCGTCCTGTTCGAAGCGCCCCTGGCGCTGGGGCTGGTGGGCGCCTTGACCCAGGCCGCCAATGGCGGCGCGCTGTACCGCAAGGCCAGCTTCCTGCTGGACGCGCTGGGCAAGCCCGTCTTCCCCGAGCACATCAACCTGACCGAAGACCCGCACATCCGCGGCGCCATGGGCAGCTCGCCCTTCGACGACGAAGGCGTGCGCACGCGCCGCCGCAGCGTGGTGTCGGCCGGGGTGCTGGAAGGCTATTTCCTGTCGTCCTACACCGCCCGCAAACTGGGCATGACGACCACCGGCAACGCCGGCGGTTCGCATAACCTGGTGTTCAGTTCCACCCAGACCCGCAGCGGCGACGACTTCGAAGCCATGCTCAAGAAGATGGGCACGGGCTTTCTCGTCACCGAACTGATCGGCCAGGGCGTGAACTACGTCACCGGCGACTACTCGCGCGGCGCGTTCGGCTACTGGGTGGAAAACGGCCAGATCCAGCACGCGGTGCAGGAAATCACCATCGCCGGCAATCTCGCCGACATGTTCAAGCAGATCGTGGCGGTCGGCGCCGACACGATTTCGCGCGGCACCAAGACCACTGGCTCGATCCTGATCGAGCAGATGGCGATCGCCGGAATCTGACGTCGCTAGAGCGGCGGCCACATCATGGCCGCCGCGGACTTGCACGGCCCCCGGTCCTTGCACTGCTTTGCAGCCCCTGCGCGCTGCCCATTCGCGGACCCGCGTCACCCTCTATTTGCAAACCTTTACCCGCTGTCCTGTTAATGTCGGCCCATATCGGCGTGTAATATCCAGCGGGTATTGCGTGATGTCCCAGGTGTTGCGGTAAAGGAGCAAAGAGATGCAACGACGTTCGTTCTTGAAGCACGCCGGTCTCGGCGCTGTCGCCACCGGAGCCGCCGTCAGCGCGCCCGCGTTCGCGCAGGACATGCCCTCATTGAGCTGGCGCGTGTCTTCCGGCTTCCCCAGCGCCCTGGATCTGCGCATCGGCGCCGGCGAAAGCTTCTGCAAGTTCGTCTCCGAAGCCACGGGCGGAAAGTTCAACATCCGCCATTTCCCCGAGGGCGAGATCGTGCCCGCCGCGGACCTGATGGAAGCGGTCTCCACCAAGAAGGTGGAATGCGGCCATGCCTCGTCCCGCGCCTACTACGCCAAGAACCCCGTCTTCTGCTTCGACGCTGGCGTGCCCTTCGGCCTGAACGCCAGGCAGATGAACGCCTGGATGAGCGAAGGCGGCGGCCTGAGGCTGACCCGCGAACTCTTCAAGCCTGAAAAAATCATCAACTTTCCGCTGGGCAACACCGGCGCCCAGATGGGCGGGTGGTACACCAAGGAAATCAAGCGCGCCGGCGACCTGAAAGACCTGAAAATGCGCGTCGGCGGCCTGGCCGGCGATGTGCTGGCCAAGCTGGGCGTGGTGCCGCAGCAGGCCGATCCCGCCAAGCTTGCCGAAGCCTTCGAGAAAGACGGCCTGCAGGCGGTGGCGGGCGCGGGTCCCTACGATGACGACAAGCTCGGTCTTAATAAGGTTGCTAAGTATTACTACGCACCCGGCTGGTGGGCGCCTGGCGAGCAGCTGTCGCTGTATATCAACGACGAGGCCTGGAACGCGCTGCCCAAGAACTACCAGGCCGTGGTGGATGCCGCCGCACAGGCCGCGCATGCCGCCGCCATCGCCCGCTACGATGCCCGCAACGCGGCCGCTCTGGCCCAATTGACGGCAAACGGCGCGCAAATCCGTACATTCCCGCGGTCCATCATGGACCTGGCGTTCGAGGCCACGCAGCAACTCTACAAGGACTTGGGCGCCAAAGACCCCAGATTCAAGGCGATGCATGATAGTTACATGGGTTTTCGCGACAGCGAAATGCCATGGTTCCGCCTGACCGAAAGCGCCTACGACCAATACCTGGGCGTAGCGTTATCGGCCAGAACGTAGGACACTTACGCCTGCCGAATAACATTCGGCCAGCGTTAGGGTTTTTGCTAGTAACCACACGTTTTTTACAAAAAAATGGGCGGTTTGTAGGCTTTTGTTGAATGGCGTTCGAGTAGCCGCCTGATACAAAGGAGTAATATCCCGGGTCTTGACGCGCAAACATGGCGCCTTTAGGCGGCATCCGACGTCAATCCGGCAGGATTACATCAGCCCGGATTACCAATATTCCGAGACAGACTTTAAGGTGGTAACAACCATGCAATCCAAGACCAAGAAGCTGCTGGCCGCGCTGATCGCTGCCGGTATCGTCCCGGCTGCCCATGCAGCCGACATCAAGATCGGCGTGGCCGAAGCCCTGTCGGGCGGCGCCGCCCAGTACGGCGTGTCGATCCGCAACGGTTTCCAGCTGGCCGCTGATGAAATCAACGCCGCCGGCGGCATCAACGGCAACAAGATCGTGCTCGTGGTCGAGGACGAACAAGGCAAGAAAGAAGAAGCGATCAACGTCTTCAAGAAGCTGATCTTCAAGGACAACGTCCTGATGGTCTTCGGCCCGACGCTGTCCAACTCGGCCCAGGCCGCCGACCCGATCGCCCAGGCCGCCAAGACGGTCGCCTTCGGCACCTCCAATACCGCTGACGGCATCACCTCCATCGGCAACTACGTGTTCCGCAACTCGGTCACCGAAGCCGACGTGCTGCCGGCCACCATCGCCACCGTCAAGGCCAAGACCGGCCTGAAGAACGTGGCGGTGCTCTACGGTAACGACGACGTCTTCACCAAGAGCGGCTACGACAACTTCAAGAAGGCCCTGGAAGACCAGAAGATCCCGGTCACGACGACCGAAACGTTCGCCAAGGGCGACGTGGACTTCAAGGCCCAGCTGACCAAGATCAAGGGCACCAACCCCGACGCCATCGTGCTGTCCGCACTGCTGGCCGAAGGCGCCCCGATCATGGTGCAGGCCCGCCAACTGGGCCTGAACGTGCCCGTCATCGGCGGCAACGGCATGAACTCGGTCAAGATTTTCGACCTGGCCCCTGGCGGCGCGTCGAACAATCTGTGGATCGGCAGCCCCTGGTCGATCGAGAACAAGGCTCCCGAGAACGTCAAGTTCATCGACGCCTACAAGGCCAAGTTCAATGGCGCGCCGGACCAGTTCGCGGCCCAGTCGTATGACGCCATGTACATTGCCGCCCAGGCGCTGAAGAACGTCAAGATCTCGGGCGACCTGCCCAAGGATCGCGCAGCCCTGCGCGACGCGCTGCCCGCGGTCACCTGGACCGGCGCCACTGGCCCGTTCAAGTTCCGTCAGGCCAACGACCGCGCCGGCAAGCCCGCCGGCTACGATGCCGACCAGGCTCCCATCGTCAGCGTGACGAAGGACGGCAAGTACGTCATCGAAAAGTAAGCGCTGCGCATCCCCGCGCGGGGGGATGCGCCTTGCGGGCGGCGCGGCCGCTCGCAAGGCGCTTTTTATCGCAGGGCCGTCACCCTAAAAGAAATGCCTCCCCGCCGGGAGGCTCAAGGCCATGCAGTGGGCGCTGCATGGGGCCCTCACAGCTTTGGAAAGTCCCATCATGTTCGAACAACAATTCGTCAATGCCTTGTCGCTGGGCTGTGTGTATGCACTGTTCGCGCTGGGCTTCACGCTGATCTTCGGCGTGCTCGGGGTGATCAACCTGGCGCATGGCGCCGTCTTCATGGTTGGCGCCTACGCGGCACTGTTCGTCGTGCAGCAATTCAGCCTGCCCCTTTGGGCGGGACTGATGGCAGCGTTCTTCGTCGCCGGCTTCACCGGAGTCATCATCGACTACCTGGTGCTCAAGCCGCTGCGCAAGCGCAACGCGCCCCACCTGATCCCCATGATCGCCACCATCGGCGTGGGCATCATCCTGAACAACACCGCCCAGGGCATCTTCGGCGCAAGCAACCTGCGTTTCCCGCACGGCACCGTGCCCGAGGAAGTGATCGAGGTCGCCGGCCTGCACCTGACCGTCATTGAACTGGGCATCATCTTCCTGTCCTTCGCGCTGATGGCCGTGCTGATGTACGTCATGCGCCGCACGCAATTCGGCCGCGCCCTGCGCGCCATCGCCGAATCGCCCAAGGCCGCTTGGCTGCTGGGCATCAACGTCGAAAAACTGTTCGTCACCACCTCGTTCGCCGCGGCTGCCCTGGGCGGCGTGGCCGGCGTGCTGATCGGCCTGTACTCCAACGCGCTGTTCCCCCTGATGGGCCAGCCGATGCTGCACAAGGGCATCGCGGTCATCATCCTGGGCGGCATGGGCGACATCCGCGGCGCCATGCTGGGCGGCCTGTTCCTGGGCTTTGCCGAGGTGCTGTCGGTGGCCTACATCGGCTCCACCATGCGCGATGCGGTGGCTTTCGGCCTGCTGTTCCTGATCCTGCTGGTGCGCCCGCAAGGTCTGTTCGGCAAAGTGGTTCAACGCAAGGCTTAAAGAATGAGCGGATTCGAAAACTTCTGGGCCATTTACGGCAACCTGGTGCTCACGCTGGGCACCAACGCCTTGCTGGCCCTCTCCATCTGGCTGACCCTGGCTTGCGGCATGCTGGCCATGGCCAACGCAGCCTTCATGGGCATCGGGGCGTACACCGCCGCGCTGCTCACCATGAACTACGACGCGCCGTTCTCGGTCGCGCTGGCCGGCGGCATGGCCGCGCCCGCGCTGGTGGCGGCGCTGATCGGCTTGCCGACCTTGCGGCTGTCCGGGGTCTATCTCGCCATGGCCACGCTGGGCTTTGGCGAAGTGGTTCGCGTGACCATCCTCAACACCGAGTCCATCACCGGCGGCGCGCTGGGCCTTAACGGCATCCCGCAGCTGACACAGTGGTGGCATGTGGTGCTGTCGGTCGTCATCGTGCTGTTCGTGCTGTGGCGCGTGCGCGCCTCCAAGATCGGACGCTCGTTCGACGCCATCCGCGGCGACGAAACCGCGGCCGGCCTGATGGGCATCGACGTGCGCGCCAACAAGATGCTGGCCTTCGTGGCCGGCGCGATGATCGCGGGTCTGGCCGGCGCCCTGAACGCGCACCTGACCTTCTTCATCGGCCCCAACGAATACGGTTTCGACCGTGGCGTGGAAATCCTGACCATGGCGATCCTGGGCGGCATCGGCGGCCTGGCCGGTCCCGTGCTGGGCAGCTTCATCATTACCGTGCTGCCCGAAATGCTGCGCGGTTTTGCCGATCTGCGCCTGGTCGCGAATGGAGTGATTCTGGTGGTGATTGTGTTGTTCCTGCCGCAAGGCATCTGGGATCCGGCGCGCTTCAAGCGCTGGATGCGCCAAGGACGCCAGGGAGGCAAGCGCCATGCTTGAGCTTTCTTCCGTCTCCAAGAGCTTCGGCGGCCTGCATGTGCTGCATGACGTCAGCCTGTCGGTTCCCGAAGGCGCCATCTTCGGCCTGATCGGCCCCAACGGCGCCGGCAAGACCACGGTCTTCAACCTCATCACCGGCCTGTTGCCGCCCAGCGGCGGCACCATCACGTTCAACGGCCAGAGCGTGCTGGACAAGAAGCCGCACCGCATCACGCGCATGGGCATCGCCCGCACCTTCCAGAACATCCGTCTCTTCAAAGAGATGACGCTGCTGGAGAACGTGGTGGTGGGCGCTTATCGCCACATGAACTACGGCTTCCCCAGCCTGCTGCTGGGCCTGCCGGGTTACCGCGAGCACGAAAAGCGCGCCCGCGAGCGCGCGCACGAACTGCTCACCTGGATGCGCCTGGACCACAAGGCCAACGACCTGGCGGATAACCTGTCCTACGGCGAACAGCGCCGCCTGGAGCTGGCGCGCGCGCTGGCCACCGAGCCCAAGCTGCTGCTGCTGGACGAGCCGGTCGCCGGCATGAACACCGGCGAGCGCGCCGAACTCATGCGCGAGATCCTGGCCATCCGCGACCGCGGCTACACCATCCTCATGATCGAGCACGACATGCGCTTCGTCATGGGCTTGTGCGAGCGCATCGCGGTGCTGAACTTCGGCAAGATCATCGCTTGCGGCGGACCCGACGAGATCCGCAACAACGAACAGGTCATCGAAGCCTATCTGGGCCGCGAAGACGACGAAGACACCGAACAAGCGGAGGCCGCCAAATGAGCGCCATGCTGGAAGTCCGCGGACTCGAGGTCAATTACGGCCACATCGAAGCCGTCCGCGGCATCGACCTGGACCTGAACGCCAAGGAAATCACCGCCCTGGTCGGCGCCAACGGCGCCGGCAAGTCGACCACGCTGCTGGCGCTGTCGGGCCTGCTGCCCAAGGCGCGCGGCAAGATCACTTTCGAAGGCGAGGACATCACCAACCTGCCACCGCACCAGTTGGTGGCGCGCGGTATCGTCCAGGTGCCGGAAGGGCGGGCCATCCTCACCACCATGACCGTGCTCGAAAACCTGGAGCTGGGCGCCTACCGCCGCGGCCTGAAGAACGTCGACTCGGACCTGGAATACGTGTTCAACCTGTTCCCGCGCCTGAAGGAGCGGATCACCGGCATCGCCGGCAACCTGTCGGGCGGCGAACAGCAGATGCTGGCCATCGGCCGGGCCCTGATGGCCAAGCCGCGCCTGCTGCTGCTGGACGAACCCTCGATGGGCCTGGCGCCCATCGTGGTGCAGGAAATCTTCCGCTCCCTGCGCGCGATCAACGCCGACGGTCTGACCCTGTTCCTGGTCGAGCAGAACGTGCGCCAGGCGCTGAAGATCGCCCAGCACGGCTACGTGCTGGAGAACGGCGCCATGGCGCTGACCGGCACCGGCCGCGAACTGCTGGGCCATCCGCGCGTGCTGGAAGCCTACCTGGGCGCCTGAGCGGGCGCTCCAGGGCGTGCGTCCCTGATTGTTTGGATGTGCCGGCGGCGCCTCAGGGCGCCGTCGGCGTATTTCCAACGCGGATTAAGTTGCCCATTTTTTGAGCAGCTGTGTTAGAATTGCAGGCTTTCCCTCATTTTGGCTAATGCACGGGCGGGTAATAACGCTTAGGCAAGACGCTGATATCGACTGAATATTTGGAAAACCCGACGGGTTCTTTCTTGGATTTCGGTCTAGTTCGGGGAAAAAAACTGGCTGGATGGTCCAGCCAGGAAAATTTTTATTCTTAGGAACCATCATGAAGACCTTTGTGGCCAAGCCGCATGAAGTCCAACGTGACTGGTTTGTGATCGACGCCAAGGGCAAAGTCCTCGGTCGTGTGGCCAGCGAAGTCGCACGTCGTCTGCGTGGCAAGCACAAACCTGAATTCACGCCGCACGTTGATACCGGTGACTACATCGTCATCGTCAACGCTGCCGATATCGTTGTTACGGGCGCCAAGGCGAAGGACAAGAAGTACTTCCGCCACACGACGTACCCGGGCGGTATCCGTGAAACGAACTTCGAGAAGATGCAAGAGCGTTTTCCCGGCCGCGCCATCCAGAAGGCTGTCAAGGGCATGCTGCCCAAGGGTCCTCTGGGCTACGCCATGATCAAGAAACTGAAGGTGTACGCCGGTGCCGAGCACCCGCACACCGCCCAGCAGCCCAAGACGCTGGATATCTAAGGAAACGCCATGATCGGTAACTGGAATTACGGAACCGGCCGTCGCAAAACCTCGGTGGCTCGCGTTTTCATCAAGAAGGGCACGGGTAAGATCGTTGTCAACGGCAAGCCCGTCGACGACTTTTTCGCCCGCGAAACCGGCCGCATGATCGTGCGCCAGCCGCTGGAACTGACCGGCCACCTGGAATCGTTCGACATCAAGGTCAACGTGCACGGCGGCGGTGAAACCGGCCAGGCCGGCGCAGTCCGTCACGGCATCACGCGTGCCCTGATCGACTACGACGCGACCCTGAAGCCCGCACTGTCGCAAGCTGGCTTTGTCACCCGCGATGCCCGCGAAGTCGAACGCAAGAAGGTCGGCTTCCGCAAGGCACGTCGGCGCAAGCAGTTCAGCAAGCGTTAATACGCTGCTGCAAGAAAAGCCCGCTTCGGCGGGCTTTTTTTCGCACTGTTTGTTCCAGCGCCGGATGCGGTCCGGCCGTTGTACGTCCCGCGCGGAACTCCGCGCATTCCCTCCGGTCGGAAAGAAGGACTGCGGTGCCATTTCGGGCTCTTAGCCGCAACACCCGCTTTCCCGAGCGATACAATCGATCCTCGTTCTACGAAGAGCACACATCATGGCCCAAGCATCGAACACCCGCATCAAGGTTGGTATCGTCGGCGGCACCGGTTACACCGGCGTCGAGCTGCTGCGCTTGCTGTCGCAGCATCCCAATGTGGAATTGACCGCCATCACGTCCCGCAAGGAAGACGGGCTGCCGGTGGCTGACATGTATCCGAACCTGCGCGGCCGCGTGAATATCGCTTTCTCCGCGCCGGAAAAGGCCACGCTGACGGATTGCGACGTCGTGTTCTTCGCGACGCCCCACGGCGTTGCCATGGCCCAGGCCCAGGAACTCATCAATGCCGGCACCAAGGTCATCGACCTGGCCGCGGACTTCCGCCTGCAGGACATCCCCACGTTCGAACGCTGGTACAAGATTCCCCATACCTGCCCGGACATCCTGGCCGAGTCCCAGTATGGCCTGGTGGAGCTGAACCGCGAGGCCATCTCCAAGGCCCGCGTCATCGGCAACCCCGGCTGCTATCCCACCACCGTGCTGCTGGGCCTGGCCCCGCTGCTCGAAGGCGGCAAGAAGCTGATCGATGCGCAAACCCTGATCGCCGACTGCAAGTCGGGCGTCTCGGGCGCTGGCCGCAAGGCGGAAGTGGGCTCGCTCTTCTCCGAAGCCTCCGACAACTTCAAGGCCTACGGCGTGGCTGGCCACCGCCATCACCCGGAAATCGTCGCGCAGCTGGAAAAGATCGCTGGCGGCAAGGTCGGCCTGACCTTCGTGCCGCATCTGGTGCCGATGATCCGTGGCATGTTCTCCACCATCTACGCGCGCATCCTGCCCGAGGCCCGCGATACCGACTTCCAGGCCCTGTTCGAACAGCGCTACGCCGACGAACCCTTCGTCGACGTGATGCCCGCCGGCAGCCTGCCGGAAACCCGTTCGGTGCGCGCCTCCAACAACCTGCGCATCGCGCTCAGCCGCCCCGGCAATGGCGACCAACTGATCGTGCTGGTGATCCAGGACAACCTGGTCAAGGGCGCCGCTGGCCAGGCCGTGCAGAACATGAACCTGATGTTCGGCATCCCTGAATCGACCGGCCTGGACCAGGTCGCGATCCTGCCTTGATGTATGCAGGCTTGCGGCCGTAAGGCCGCAAGCCGCCGCTCTTTATGTCCGCCGATTCCTCTACCACGCCCCAGCCTCGCTCCGCCGGCGGATTGGCGCGCGTATTCGTGGGCCTGCTGATCGGCGTGCTGCTGGGCGGTTCCGCCAGTTTTTTCTACGCTCGCAAGCTCTACCGGCCGCAGGATGCCGTGGTGATCAGCGCCCGGCAGGCCGAGGTCCAGGAAGAGGCCATGCGTCAGCAGTCGACCCAGCTGCGTTACACGCAGGGCCAACTGGACACCGCCGACGGCGAACTGGTCATTGAACGCGCCGCGCGCCAGGAACTGGAAACGCAGCTGCGCACGGTTCAGGCCGAGGTCGGCCGGGTCCGCGATCAATTGGCGTTCTATGAGCAGCTGTTGCCGCCGGGCCCCGAGGGTTCGGTGGACATCCGCGGCGTCGAGATCGACCGCAGTGGCGGCGGCCTGCGCTACAAGGTCCTGCTGATGCGCAGCGGCCGCAACGGCGGGTCTCCGTTTTCGGGCGCTTTGCGTTTCCAGGCCACCGGCATCCTGAAGGGCGAGACCGTGAAGGTGGATCTGGCGCCCATGCAGGTCAAGGCCGAATCCGGCTCCGTCGCCATTCCTGGAGACAGCACGCCGACCTCGCCGCTGGCCCTGCAGTTCGACCAGTATCAGCGCAGTCAGGGCATCCTGGCGCTGCCCGACGGATTTGTCCCCGAAAGCGTGACCGTCAGCGTCCTGGAGGGCGACACGGTCCGGGCGTCAAGAAGCGTCAAGCTCGAACTTTGAGTCTGCGCAAGCCCTGCGCTATAGTGACACTATGCGAGCGCCGTTGCCGCTCACCGAAATATGGCCGAACCGGCCAGGAGTGAACCATGAATGCAGTGACCGAAACCGTCGACCTGCAGGCCGCCCCGCCTGCTCCCCTGGTGTTTACCGACTCGGCCGCGGCCAAAGTGAAGGATCTGTTGGCCGAAGAAGGCAATCCTGAGCTGAAGCTGCGCGTTTTCGTGCAGGGCGGAGGCTGTTCGGGTTTCCAGTACGGCTTCACCTTCGACGAAGTCGTGAACGATGACGACACCGTGCTGGACAAGGCTGGCGTGCAACTGTTGGTGGATCCGATGAGCTTCCAGTACCTGGTCGGCGCAGAGATCGACTACAAGGAAGACCTGGAAGGCGCGCAGTTCGTCATCCGCAATCCCAACGCCAGCACCACCTGCGGCTGCGGTTCCTCGTTCTCGGTGTAATCACCCAGGCAGGAAAAGCAAAAGCCCTTCGGCGCGCCGAAGGGCTTTTTGCATGGGCGTGCGGTTTTCAGGCGGGATAGAGCGCGCCCAGGATGCGCGGGCCACGCGCGCCGGTGACGGCGGGCAGGCCCGCCGGCCTGCGCTGCACGAAGGCCTGCGCCAGCCAGGCGAACGCCAGGGCCTCGACTTCCTGCGCCGGCACGCCCAGCGCATCGGTGGCGTGCACGGGCCGCTGCAGGCAGTAGGCCAGCTCACGCATCAGGCCCGGATTGCGCGCGCCGCCGCCACAGACGAAGACGTCCTGCGTGCCCGCCGCGGCCGCATCGACGGCATTGGCGACCGTGCGCGCGGTCAGGCGTTGCAGCGTGGCCTGCACGTCTTGCGGCGCAGGCTTGGGGCCGTCGAACGCGGCCAGGCGGTCGTCCAGCCATTGCATGTTGAACAGGTCGCGCCCGGTGGACTTGGGCGGGGGCAGGGCGAACCAGGGTTCGCTGGCCAGCATTTGTTCCAGCAGCGGCGCCAGCACCTGGCCGGTCGCGGCCCAGCGGCCATCCGCGTCATAAGGCCGGCCCAGGTGACGCTGGCACCAGCCATCCAGCAGGACGTTGGCGGGTCCCGTGTCGAAGCCGCGGGGCGCATGCCCCGGCTCCAGCAGCGTCACGTTGGCGATGCCGCCCAGGTTGAGGACGGCGCGGCCTTGCGGCGCGCCGAAGATGGCAGCGTGGAAGGGCGGCACCAGCGGCGCACCCTGGCCGCCCGCGGCCACGTCGCGGCTGCGGAAATCCGCCACCACGTCGATGCCGGCCAGTTCCGCCAGCACGGCGGGGGCATTGAGTTGCACGGTGTAGCCCAGGTCGGGCCGGTGCCGGACCGTCTGGCCGTGGGCGCCGATGGCGGTCACGTCGCCGGCCGCGACGCCGGCCTGCTGCAACAGGGCCGCCACGGCCTGGGCATACAGGCGGGCGAGGGCGTTGGCGGCCAGCGCGGCGCGGGCCAGCTCGTCGTCGCCGGATTGATTCAGGGCCAGCAGTTCGCGCCGCAGGTCCGCAGGCATGGGCAGGCTGGCGCTGGCGAGCACGGCTGGCGCCGCGCCGTCGCCCAGGCGCACCAGCACGCCGTCCACGCCGTCCACGCTGGTGCCTGACATCAGTCCGATATAGAGCTGAGCGTTAGTTGTGGAAGGATTCACGAGAGCCTCGAAAAAGAAAAAGCGGCCGCGCAACTGAGAGTGCGGGGCCGCCTTTGACGGGGACGTTAGGCCGGCTTTAGCGGCTGGCCACGTTGGTCAGCGCGTCGGGCAGGGTCTGCTGGAACTCGGTCAGCAGCTGGATCTGCGCCTTGTACGGAGCCACGGCCTGGTTGAAGGCGCGGACTTCGGCGGGTTCCAGGCTGCGGGCGACCGGCAGGTCCACCGACAGCGGATCGATCGGCTGGTTGTCCACGCGGAATTCATAGTGCAGGTGCGGGCCGGTGGCCCAGCCGGTGGCGCCGACATAGCCCAGCAACTGGCCTTGCGAGATCTTCGAACCCTTGGTGATGCCTTCGGCGATGCGGCTCTGGTGGGCGTACAGCGTCGAATACTTGCCGTGGTGCTTGACGATGACGACGTTGCCGTAGCCGTTCTGCCAGCCGGAGAATTCCACCGTGCCGTCAGCGGTGGAGTGGATCGGCGTGCCGGAAGGCGCCGCGTAGTCCACGCCCTTGTGTCCCGTCCAGGTCTTGTGGATGGGGTGCATGCGCATGCCGAAGGTGGAGCTGATGCGGCTGAATTTCAGGGCGGTGCGCAGGAACGCGCCGCGCAGGCTGGTGCCGTCGAAGTCGTAGTACGAACCGCTCTTTTCGTCGGGGCTGAACCAGACGGCGTTGTAGGTCTTGTCGCCGTTGATGAATTCCAGCGCCAGCACTCGGCCGGCGCCGGCGTAGCGGCCGTCGTGCGAACGCACTTCGTAGACCACGCGGAATTTGTCGCCCTGGCGCAGGTCGCGCAAGAAGTCGATCTTGGCGCTGAGGATGTCGGCCATCTGCATGGTGACCGAGTCCGGGATGCCGGCGGCGTCGGTGGCGCCGAACAGCGACGAACGGATCGTGCCCACGGCGACGCGGGTCTGGCGTTCGGTGCTTTCGGTGATTTCCTCGGCCTTGTAGCTGTCGCCTGCCGGCGCGACGTGCAGCATGCGCGTCACGACCTGGCCGTCCGTCTCGTTGCCGGGGGTGTGGATGTAACGCAGCCAGATCAGGTTGCCGGCTTCGTCCGTCGCGGCCTGCACCGAGCGGCCCGGGTACAGCTTGTAGATGCTGCGGGCGCTGGCTTCGTGCGTCAGGAAGGTCTGCAGGCTGGGCGCGTCGAGTTCCAGGCGTTGCAGCACCGCGGCCAGCGTGTCGCCGGCGCGGATCCGGGTTTCGCTGATATAGGGAGCGGCACTGGGAGTGCTGACTTCGACTTGCTCGGCGCTTAGCGGCAGGACGCTGCTGATGATGCGCGAAGGGGGGAGTTCAGTGCGGTCGGGTTGCTGCACCATGCCGAGGGCGGCGGCGCCAGCGAACAGACCAATTGCGGTGACGAGGAGAGTGCGGCGGAAAAGTCCCGAGCGCTGGGGCTTGGGCTCGCCGGGCGCAAACACGGCAGCAACTTTGCGTTTGATGCTACTCGCCATTTCGTGGAGGCCACGATTCATCGTGAAGATACCCTCTCAGGTGGCTTGAGCTCGCAGGGTGCGTGACACGAACGGCCCTCGCGCGCACATTTCGGGGCAAGGGCTGGCGCGGGGCGCATCTTGTGAACAACGGGGTGTAAACCGGACCACAACTGCGTATAGATGGCAATTGCGTATGATTAGGGCGGTATCCTAGCTGATTCGGCTAGAATTTTCGATAGTTTTCGTCACTTTTTACACCTTTTTATCGGCTGAAGCCGAGTTGGTCCCCCTGCCATGTCACCCTCAGAAGCCCCGATTACCCCCGAAGTCGAAGCAGACCTGCGTATAGCGAAGCGCGGTTGCGATGAGTTGCTGGTCGAGTCCGAATTCGCCCGCAAGCTGGCCAGGAGCCGCGCCACGGGCGTGCCTCTGCGCATCAAATTGGGGTTGGATCCGACCGCGCCGGACATCCACCTGGGTCACACGGTGGTGCTGAACAAGATGCGCCAGCTGCAGGACATGGGCCACAACGTCATCTTCCTGATCGGCGATTTCACCTCCACCATCGGCGATCCCAGCGGCCGCAACAACACGCGCCCGCCGCTCACGCGTGAACAGATCGAGGCCAACGCCAAGACCTATTACGCCCAGGCCAGCCTGGTGCTGGATCCGGCGCGCACCGAGATCCGCTACAACTCCGAGTGGTGCGA
>PJUE01000229.1_pt1 | contig 54445 bp, 40 predicted proteins | sample 1512171 | NCBI WGS metagenome assembly PJUE01 (sample SAMN08177674, study PRJNA422409) | Feces metagenome, whole genome shotgun sequencing project. | isolation source: Chicken feces (3) enriched on wood chips: alkali lignin treatment | host: Gallus gallus | place: USA: Madison | collected 2015-01-15
CGGCTGCGGCGCTGGCCGCCACGACGTTGCACAGCGGCAGCAGCATGACGCTGTCCTCGGGCAGCACGCTGGATGTGCAGCAGCTCAGCGCTGGCAGCGACCTGGTGGCCGATGCGGTGGACACGCTGTCCATCGCTACTGCCAACGTCACCGGCAACGCCACGCTGGACGGGCAGTCGGACGTGGTGCTGGGCACGGCGGTGGTTGGCAAGGCGCTGGCGGTGAATGCCGGCAATAACCTGACCGCCAACACGCTGACCGTGACCGGCAACAGCGTGCTGACCAGTGCTGGTAACACCACGGTGACCACCTTCGACGGTGAAGGGGATCTGTCGGCCACGGCTGGCGGCAACGTGACGATGATCCGGGCATCGACCGCTGGCGCCATGAATTTGCATGCGCACCAGAGCATCGATGTGGGCACGGCGCATATCGGGACCAATGGCAATTGGGTGGCCGGCAAGGACCTGAAGGCCGATGAGGTAACGGCAGGCTGCAACTTCACCGGCGATGCTGGCGGCACGATTGCCATCGGCGCGTTGATGGCAGGTTGCAATGTCGAGATGGCATCTACTGCCGCGCTTGTATTCAATACGCTACAGGCAGGCAACAACCTGGCTTTGACCTCCCGTGGCAGCGATGTGGTCGGCGGTACGGCCAACGCAGGTGATTCGTTGCAGGTCGGCGCGGCTGGCGCCATCGACATCGGCAGCGCAACCGCTGGTGTCGATATCGTGGGTAACAGTGGCGCCAAGCAGGCTTGGAGCGCCTATGTGGCCGGTCGCGATGTTGATCTGGTGGCCGGTAGTGACGTTTCTGTGGGAGACGGCCACAGTGGTGGAGTGCAGTCCATCATCTCCGGCGGCAGCATTGTGTTTGACCGGGTGCAGGCTGGCACGATTGCCAGCATGGATGCACAGGGCGGATCGCTCACGGGTGGTTTGCTGACGGCCGCATCGGGTAGCTTGGCCGCACGCGATCAGCTGAGCCTGTCGCAAGGCGTCGTTGCTACCCGCCTGAGCCTGGCCGCCGACATGATTGATGCCAAGGTGGCGCAGTCGTCAAACGGCACGGGGCCGCTGACGACCACGTTGACCGGCTATCACAATGGCGTCGCGCGGAAGGTGATTGTCGAGGTTGATCCCCGCGATGCGTGGCTGATCGACCAGCTCGGCGCGGTGGATGCCTACCTGGCATCGAGTGCAGGCAAGGTTGCTGTTGGTAATGGCTACATCGGAAACACCATGACGCTGCGGACGCCGCAGATGCAGTTGTTGATGGACAACAACAGCCCGCTGTTGCGCCCATACGATGTGCAGTTGATGCAGCCCAGCCGCAACTTCCGCCTGTCGGCAGATGGTGTGTACCTCGATACCGATGCCTACGTCGTTCGCTTCAACGATGGGTTCCGAATCACAAGCCCGAACTACAACAACCAGCACATCGACAGCAACATGAATTATCTCGGTGAAGCCGCCCTGCGTTACATGGGGCGCATGTTGCAACTTGACCCCGCCTACGAAGACCGGTCGCCCGAATTGCGTCTGGATATCGACCTCGGTGGGGACGTCATCACGTCGGACAGGGATGCGCTCAACCTGGGGGCACCCAATTGATGAAACATGGGGATTTGAAGATGTATCGAAGCCTGCTTCTGATCGGCGGCGCGCTGCTGCCCTGCATGGCCATGGCCCAATCGGTTCCGACCGATGGCGGGCAGACCACGCAGCGCATCGATGATTACTACGAGCAGCGCCAGCCGTTGCAACCGAGCAAGCCGGTCATCGATCCGCTGCAGGCGGTGCCGCAGGAAGCACCGGCGGCCGATGCCAAGGCGGAGGGTGTGAGCTTCCTCCTTCAGGACGTGCGCTTCGAGCCGACGTCAGAACTGTTGGATACGCAGACGCTGGCGCTTGTGCGTAGCCATTACGCGGGGCGGCAGGTAAGCATGGCCGAGCTGGATGCGCTGGTGGGGGAGGTGAATGCGGCCTACCAGGCCAAGGGCGTGACTACTGCCAAAGCACTTCTGCGGCAGCAGGATCTATCCGGGGGTACCGTGGTGGTCACCCTGCTGGAGGGGCGCCTTGGCAGATTGCTGGTGACCGGGGAGGGCGAGGGTAGGGTTCCAGAGCGGTTTGTGCTGCGGCGTGTCAAGCAGGAAGCCGGCGGTGTGGTGCAGGCAGACCAACTGCGCGACGATCTGGTATACCTGAACCGCACCAGCGACATGCAGGTGCGTGCATTGCTGCGGCCGGGCGAGGCTGCGGGGCAGACCGATATCGTGCTGATGGCGCGGTCCCCCGACCGCCACAACTGGGGTGTTTTCGTTGACAACTCAGGCGTGGAAAGCACAGGTCGTGAGCGCTTTGGCGTGCAGGGACAGTTCTGGGGCCTGGCAGGGCTCAACGACCTTCTGTCCGGCTCGGTAGCCTATTCGCGCGGCGGCCTGGAAGGACGGGTGGCGTACTCGGGCATCGTCAACAAGCGCAACGGACGCTTGGGCGTAAGTGTTTCCCGCAACCAGATCAACATCATCGATGGCGCATACCGCGATCTCGACATCACCGGGGAATCAACCAACTACGGCCTGGACTATACCCAGCCTTGGGTCGCCACCCAGAACTGGTTGCTGTCCACGGTGGCCAGCATCTCGCGCAGCAATTCCACCTCGGACATCGCGGACGTCCGCGTGTCGGAAACAAACTCCACGGTCGCCACGGTTGGCGTCAACACGGGCTATCGCAATGATGGCTACGATTGGACGTTCTACCAGGGCATTTCGCGGATACGTACAGATGAAGCCCTGAAGCAGGGGCGTAGCTTCACAGTCGCCAACGGCACAACCGGTTGGACCCAGCGCTTGGGGGCCAGCGGGTTTCTGTATCGTGCGCAGTTGGGTTGGCAGCTGAGCAACGGCGATTTCCTGCCTTCGGGCAACCTGTTCCAGGTGGGTGGCATTGGCAGCGTTCGTGGTTACGTGCGTGGTGCCCTGTCCGGCGTACGCGGCTACTACGGCAGTGTGGAACTGCACCGGCCTTATCGGCAGGCGCATGATGTCTACGTGTTCTATGACCGCGGTCAGGTGCATGGCGATTTCCCGGCATCTGCCAGCCTGAGCAGCGTGGGCATGGGCCTGAACGGCCAGTTCGCCAAGCGTTACAGTTACAGCCTGGATCTTGGGCATCCTTTGGACAAGGTGCTGAAGGATCAGGACAACGTACGCGCCGACTTCCGCATCAGCGCACGCTGGTAAGCGGCCTGTGTGCGGACAGGGCGTTCAACCCTGCTCGCGCACGATCTCCACCAGGCGTTCGCCGTAGCGGGCCAGCTTGCTGCCACCGATGCCGCCCACGCGGCCCAGTGCATCGATGCTGGTCGGTCGCTGCTCGGCGATGTTGCGCAGGGTGCTGTCATGGAAGATGACGAAGGCCGGCACGTTCTGCTCGCGTGCCAGTTCCGCGCGCAGCCCGCGCAGGGCATTGAACAGGACCAGATCCTCGGCCTGCACCGGCAAGCCGGTGCGTGGCCCGCCACGGTCGCGTTCGCGGCTGGCAGGGCTCTCGCGGCGCATCATCATCTGCCGCCGGCCCTTGAGCACGTCGCGGCTGGCATCGGTCAGCTTCAGGCCGCCATGGGCTTCGGGGTCGACCTCCAGCAGGCTGGCTGCCACCAGTTGCCGGAACACGCCGCGCCAGCTGCGCGCATCCAGATCCTTGCCGATGCCATAGGTGCTCAGCTGGTCGTGGCCAAGCTGGCGCATGCGCTCACTGTCGCTGCCGCGCAGGATGTCGATCAGGTGGCCCACGCCAAAGCGCTGGCCGCTGCGGTATACGCAGCTCAGTGCTTTCTGGGCTGGCACGGTGGCATCCCAGGCGGCGGGCGGGGTAAGGCAGTTGTCGCAGTTGCCGCAGGGCTGGGGGTAGGTTTCGCCAAAACCGGCCAGCAGCACCTGGCGGCGGCACTGCATGGATTCGCAGTAACCCAGCAGGTGGTCCAGCTTGGAGCGCTCCAGCTGCTTGCGATCCTCGCCGGCCTCGGATTGCTCGATCATCTGCTTGAGCAGCACCACGTCGCCCAGGCCGTAGCACAGCCAGGCTTCGGCCGGTTCGCCGTCACGGCCAGCGCGCCCGGTTTCCTGGTAATAGCCTTCCATCGACTTGGGCAGGTCGGTATGCGCCACGAAGCGTACGTCGGGCTTGTCGATGCCCATGCCGAAGGCGATGGTGGCGCACATCACGATGCCGTCTTCGTGCAGGAAACGACGCTGGTTGGCGGCACGTACCTCGGCCGGCATGCCGGCGTGGTAGGGCAGGGCGCGCATGCCTTGTTCGCACAGATACTGCGCGGTTTCTTCCACCTTGCGGCGCGACATGCAATAGACGATGCCGGCTTCGTCGCGGTGGTTGCCCAGGAAGGCCAGCAGCTGGCGCTTGGCATTGTCCTTCTGCACTACGGTGTAGCGGATGTTGGGGCGGTCGAAGGAGCTGACGAAGTGGCGGGCCTGGGACAGGTCCAGGCGCTCGGCGATCTCGCGCTGGGTCGGCGGGTCGGCGGTGGCGGTGAGCGCGATGCGCGGTATCTGCGGCCAGCGCTCGTGCAGCACCGTGAGCTGCCGGTATTCGGGGCGGAAGTCATGGCCCCATTGCGACACGCAGTGCGCTTCGTCGATGGCGAACAAGGCCACCTGGGCGCGGCCCAGCAGGGACAGGAAGCGGCCGGTCAGCAGTCGCTCCGGGGCCACGTACAGCAGCTCCAGTTCACCGGCCAGCAGCTCGCGTTCCACCCGTGCGGCGGTGTCGGCATCCAGTGTGGAGTTGAGGAACTCCGCGCGTACGCCGACCTGGCGCAATGCTTCCACCTGGTCCTGCATCAGCGCGATCAGCGGCGAGATGACGATGCCGCAGCCATCGCGCAGCAGTGCCGGGATCTGGTAGCACAGTGACTTGCCGCCGCCGGTAGGCATCAGCACCAGCGCATCGTGGCCGCTGGCAACATGTTCGACGATGGCCTGCTGGTCGCCGCGGAAACTGTCGTAACCGAAAACGCTGGAGAGCAGTTGCTGCGCGGGACTCTGGGACATCGGCGTAGTTTACCTGCTGACGGCCCGCGCCGACCGACCGCCACAGGGTCAGTGGCGGCCCAGCACCCGGTTCAGGTTTGCACGACCCCGGCTGTAGCGCCGGGCCATGCTCGGCCGGGGCAGTACCGGGCAAGCCGCTTGCCGAGCATGGCTCGGCACTACAAGGCTGCAGCTATTTTTTTTTGGTAGAGCCGAGCCACGCTCGGCTGGGGCAGTACCGGGCACGCCGCATGCCGAGCATGGCTCGGCACTACAAGGTGCAGCTGCTTGTTATTGGTAGAGCCGAGCCACGCTCGGCTGGGCATTACCGGGCAAGCCGCATGCCGAGCATGGCTCGGCACTACAAGGTGCAGCTGCTTGTTGTTCGTAGAGCCGAGCCACGCTCGGCTGGGGCATTACCGGGCGAGCCGCTTGCCGAACATGGCTCGGCACTACACCGCTGGGTTACTGCAGCAGCGAGCGCAGCATCCACGCATACTTCTCGTGGATCTGCAGGCGCTGGGTCAGCAGGTCCTCGCTGGGGGCATCGTCGGCGTCGTCGGCCTGGTCCAGCACCTTGCGCGCGGTGCGGCATACCGCTTCGTTACCGACCACCAGCTGGCGTACCATTTCGCGCCAGTCCGCACTGTCGGTCAGGCCGGGCTCCTCCGGGATCGAGGTCAGCGCGGCGAATTCACGGTAGGAGCCGGGGGCGTTGAAGCCCAGCGCGCGGATCCGCTCGGCAATCTCGTCCAGGGCCGTCCACTGCTCGGTGTACTGGTCCATGAACATGTTGTGCAGCGAGTTGAACATCGACCCGGTGACATTCCAGTGGAAGTTGTGGGTCTTCAGGTACAGCGTGTACGCATCGGCCAGGAAGTGGGACAGGCCGTCGGCGACCTTCTTGCGATCGCTGTCCTTGATCCCGATATCGACACCGGGTATGGACGGCGCGGCGGCTGCCAGCTTCTTCTTTCCGGCTTCTGGTTTGCTGCTGTTCTTGGCCTTGGCCATGACGCTTTCTCCTTGGCGGGTTGAATGGCTTCACAATAGCGCTATCGGGAACATACCTGTATTTCAAGTTTTCACGTTGAACCATTGATGAGCGCTATCGAAAACAACCTGCCCAACCGCCTTCGCGAGGCCCGCACTGCCATTGACGGCGCCATGAGCCGCGACCGTGGCCGCCTGCTGGGGCTGCTCTCGCGCTGGCAGGGCAAGCCCGACGCGGCCAGCGAGGCCGCCTTCCGGCAGCTGCTGGAGCGTTCCTGTACGCAGCGCCAGCAGCGCATGGCGCGCCCGATCACCATCACCATGGACCAGGCGCTGCCGATCGCGCGTGAAGCCGAGCAGATCAGCGCCCTGATCCGCGCTCACCAGGTGGTGGTGATCGCCGGTGAAACCGGCTCCGGCAAGACCACCCAGCTGCCCAAGCTGTGCCTGGCCGCAGGCCGCGGCAGCGCCGGCATGATCGGCTGCACCCAGCCGCGCCGTATTGCCGCCCGCGCGGTGGCCGCGCGCGTGGCCGAGGAGCTGCAGACCGAGCTGGGGACGGTGGTCGGCTACCAGGTCCGTTTCACCGACAAGGTGGGCGAGGACAGCCGCATCAAGTTCATGACCGATGGCATCCTGCTGGCCGAGATCGCCTCGGACCGCTGGTTGTCGCGCTATGACACCCTGATCATCGACGAGGCGCACGAGCGCAGCCTCAATATCGACTTCCTGCTGGGCTACCTCAAGCAACTGCTGCGCAAACGTCCCGACCTGAAGCTGATCGTGACCTCGGCCACCATCGACACCGAGCGCTTCTCGCGCCATTTCGGCGACGCGCCGGTGGTCAGCGTGGAAGGCCGTACCTATCCGGTGGAAGTGCGCTACCGGCCGTTGGAGGAAGGCAACAAGGCCGCCGCCGAGCCGGCGGCCGGCAATCGGCGCCGTGAGGAGGCCGACAGCGACCCGATGTCGGTCAATGAAGCCATCGTGGCAGCAGTGGATGAGATCACCCGCAGTGACCCGCGCGGTGACGTGCTGGTGTTCCTGCCCGGTGAGCGTGAGATCCGCGATGCGCACCAGGCGCTGGAGCGGCGCAAGTACCGCGAAACCGAGGTGTTGCCGCTGTATGCGCGCCTGTCGGCGAAGGACCAGGACCGGGTCTTCAACCCCGGTGCCAAGCGCCGCGTGGTGCTGACCACCAACGTCGCCGAAACCTCGCTGACCGTGCCCCGCATCCGCTACGTGATCGATCCGGGGCTGGCCCGGGTCAAGCGCTATAGCCCGCGCCAGAAGCTGGACCGGTTGCATATCGAGCCGGTGTCGCAGGCCAGCGCCAACCAGCGCAAGGGCCGCTGCGGGCGTGTGTCCGAGGGCGTGTGCTACCGCTTGTATGCCGAGGCCGACTTCCAGAGCCGGCCGGAGTTCACTGATCCGGAAATCCGCCGCTCCTCGCTGGCCGGGGTGATCCTGCGCATGTTGCAGCTGGGCCTGGGCAAGATCGACGAGTTCCCGTTCCTGGAAGCCCCGGACGAGCGTGCGGTTGCCGATGGCTGGCAGCAGCTGGCCGAACTGGGTGCGATCGATGAGGAGCGCAAGCTGACCGCCATCGGCCGGCAGATGGCACGCCTGCCGGTGGATGTGAAGCTGGCGCGCATGCTGGTGGCGGCGCAGAAGGGGGGCTGCCTGCGCGAGATGCTGGTGATCGCCTCGTTCCTGGGCATCCAGGATCCGCGCGAGCGTCCGCCCGAGGCGCGTGAAGCCGCCGACAATGCCCACGCGCTGTTTGCCGATGCGCGCTCCGAGTTCATCGGTATCCTGCGCCTGTGGAACGCCTACCGTGGCGCGCACGAGGAGCTTACCCAGTCCAAGCTGCGCGACTGGTGCGGGCGTCATTTCCTGGGCTTCCTGCGCATGCGCGAATGGCGCGAACTGCATCGCCAGCTACGCCTGTTGTGCGAGGAACTGGGCTGGACACTGGGCGAGGACGAAACCTTCGGCCGGGCCTTGATGTCGGCACCGCCGGCAGTGCCTGCCGGTGGTGACGCCGAGGCCAAGCGCAAGGCCACGCGGGGCGAGCTGCACAAGGCAGCGCGGCTGGCGCGGGAGGGTGTAAAGCCGGCGGCAGGGGCGGGCTTGCCTGCGCTTCGGGCCGGGCTCGAGGGGAAAAAAGGCAAGCCCGACGCCGACTCGGTTGTCGGCGGCATCCCCGACAAGGTCCGCGTGGCGGCCTACCAGGCATTGCACCGGGCGATCCTTGCCGGCCTGCCGACCCAGGTGGGGCATCGCACCGACAAGGGCGATTTCCAAGCCCCGCGCCAGCGCCGCTTCCATCTGTTCCCGGGTTCGGCATTGGCCAAGCGGCCGCCGCCGTGGGTGCTCAGCGCCACTTTGCTGGATACCCAGCGCGTGTGGGGCATGACCAACGCCGCGATCGAGCCGGACTGGGTGATTGCCGAAGTGCCGCATCTGCTGGCGCGCAAGCATTTCGATCCGCACTGGTCCCGGGCGCAGGGCCAGGTGCTGGCGTCGGAGCAGATCAGCCTGTTCGGGTTGGTGCTGGCGCCGAAGAAGCCGGTGCACTACGGCAAGATAAATCCGGGCGAGGCACATGACATCTTCGTGCGGCAGGCCTTGGTGACCGGTGAGATCACTACCCGCGCCGGGTTTGTCGCCGACAACATCAAGGTGCTGGAGCAGGCCCGCGAGGAGGAAGCCAAGCTGCGCCGTGCCGGCATCGTCGCCGACGAGGACTGGCAGGCGCGCTGGTACCTGGACCGGGTGCCGTCCAGCATCCATTCGGTCAACCTGCTGGATGCCTGGTGGAAGGCGCTGCCGCCGGAACAACGCCGTGGCCTGCACTGGTCGCTGACGGATCTGTTGCCGGGCGAGGGCAGCGAGCAGGACCGGTATCCCAAGTATCTGGCGCTGGGTGATGCCCGGCTTGCCCTGCACTACCGCTTCGAGCCGGGCAGCGAGGACGATGGTGTCACTCTGGACGTACCGCTGCACCTGCTCAATGCGCTGGATCCGGCGCGGCTGTCCTGGCTGGCGCCGGGGTTTGTCGCCGACAAGGCATCGGCGCTGATCCGCAGCCTGCCCAAGGCGATGCGGCGCAACTACGTGCCGGCACCGGATTTCGGCCGCGCCTTCTTCGAGGCGTGGCCGCAGCCATCGGCCGACGACATCCGCGGCGAACTGGCGCGCTTCCTGTCCAAGGCGACCGGCGCAGCGGTGGCGGCCACCGATTTCGATGTCGAGGCGCTGGAGCCGCATCTGCGCATGAACCTGCGTTTGTTCGACGCGGCGCCGGCAGGCGCGCCCGATGCCGCCCGCGACACGTCCTCCGCGCGCAAGGGCAAGCACAACGGCGCGGGTCGGATGCTGGCGATGTCACGCGACCTGGACAGCCTGCGCGCGCGCTTCGGTGAGCGCGCCGGTGATGCGTTTGCTGCCCGTGCAGGCAAGGCGCTGGCCGCCGAGGGCCTGCGCGAGTTCCCCGGCAGCAGCATTCCCGAACAGGTGCCCGGGGAGGCCGGCGTGCCAGCTTATCCGGCGCTGGTCGACACCGGCGAGGCTGCCGCGCTGCGTATCTTCGCCGACCGCAACGAGGCCCGTCTGGCGCACCCTGGAGGGGTGCGTCGGTTGCTGGAGATCGGTCTGGCCGACAAGCTCAAACAGGCCCGCAAGCAGCTGCCGATCGCCCCCAAGACCGGCCTGCTGTATGCGGCCATCGAATCGCAGGAGCGCTTGCGCGGTGATCTGGTGGACGCCGCACTCAATGCGGTGCTGGCCGAGGGACTGGGTGACATCCGCAGCGCCGAGGCCTTCGAGCTGCGTCGGGCCGAGGCCGCCAAACAGCTGTTCGGCGAGGCCATGCAGCGGCTGAAACTGGCCGAAAGCATCCTCGGCCTGGTCGGCGAGCTGAAGCCGCAGCTGGAGGCGCCGCTGATGGGGTGGGCGCGCGGCAATCTGGATGACATGGAGGCGCAACTGGCCGGACTGGTGCATGCAGGCTTCCTGCGGCAGACGCCGGCCGATGCGCTGGCGCAGTTCCCACGCTATCTGAAGGCCATGATCCTGCGTGCCGAGCGCGCCAAGCGCGATCCGCCGCGCGACCAGGCGCGCATGCTGGAGCTCAAGCCCTTCGTCGATGCACTGGACGAGGCCCGCGTGCAGGGCCGCAGCGAGCGCCCGGAATGGGCGGCGTTGCGTTGGGACATCGAGGAGTTGCGGGTGTCCCTGTTTGCCCAGGAACTGGGTTTCCGTTCCGGCATTTCGGCCAAGAAACTGGCCCAGCGGGTGGCTGCGCTGCGTAGTTGATGCGAGGCATGCACCGCCGCCGACAGCGGCGGTGCATCACGGCTTGGGGTCAGCGGTCGCTGGTCTTGGCCAGTTCGATGCAACGCCGGCGGGCGTTGCCCATCTGCGTATGGGCATTGTTGTGTTCGCGGGTAATGGCCTGGCGGAAGGTGGCCATGCGCGTGCGCAGTGCCTGGCTGCGTTCGGCATCGTTGGCCTTGGCCAGTTCCTCGTTGAGCAGGGACATCTGCTGCTGCAAGGTGCCGACGCGGTCGTTGGATGGGCCGTAGATGGACGCGGTGGCATCGGCGATGCAGCTCTTCTCGGCGGCGCGGATGGCCTCGAGCTCACCACCACTGCTGTCAGCACTGGCCGGCGTTTCGGTGTTCCTGGCCTGGCTGCTTTCCGCAGCAGCGGTGGCAGCTGCCGTGAACGACTCCGAGGGGCGGGTGTCGCGCAGTTTCATCGGCTCGGCGCGGGCATCGCACGGGTGCTCGGAGTACATGGTTTCACCGGACCGGCCTTTGCATTTGTAGACATCGGCGGCGGCGGCGGCCGGCAGCAGCAGCAACAGGATGAACAGGATGGCGGGCATGAAAGGGCAGGCTCGCTGATGCGGAAGAAGCCCCGGCGCGGCGGCCGGGGCGAAGGACTTACTTGGTGCGACGCACCTTGGCACGGGTATTGACCCCGTCAACTTGCAGGTACCACACGTTCATCAGCCCGGGGGTGATGCGCACCTGGGGTGCCTGCTTGCGCACCCCGGCGACCATGGCGTCATCGGTCTGTTCCCACACCTGGCCATTGTCCAGCGTGTACTGGCGGCCCTTGCCGAAGCCGCGGAACTCGCCTTCCAGCGTGGCCTGGATGGGCTCGTTGCTGCCGAAATCAAAGAAGCCCCGGTTCTTGACGATCACTTCCTGGCGGCCTTCCTCGCGCGCCTGCTCCAGGGCCTGGCTGGCGGCCTGCTCGACCTTGCCCTGCAGCCAGTTGTTGAGGGCGGCAAGTTCCTGCGTGCTGAGCTTGTCCAGGCCGGCGGCCTTGAACTCATCGGCGGACATCTGCTGCTGCAGGTCGCCCTGTACCACGCGCTGCGCGTGGGCCGGGGACAGCAAGGACAGCGACAATGCGGTGACAGCAAGCAGGACAGCCAGGCGGGGCAGCTTCATGGGTGATTGTTCCCGGAGATGGTTGGGCGCTAGTGTAGGGGCATCCGTCCGTAATTGAATGCTGTGAACCGTTCCCCCTCCCCCGGCCTGGAAGCGCTGCTGCAGCGTGCCTCTACCCGCGCCCTGTCCGAACCGCTGCGGCAGGCCCTGCTCACGTGCTGGCAGCAACCCGATGTCGATACCGCGCCCCGGCTGCCCTGGCCGGTGCTGGCCGACACGCTGGATTCGCTCGCGCTGCTGTCCGCGGATGAAGGCGTGATTGTCGCTGCGTTGTTGTTCGATCTGCCGGGCCTGCGGGCGCATCTGGCGGAGCTGCCGCTGGGGCCGGCAGCGGTGGCGGTGGCGGGCCTGCTGGATGGCCAGGAGGCCGCCGACCAGGTCTGGGCACTGCACGCCGGGCGCGATGCCGGGCGCAACAGCGAGGGCCTGCGCCGCTTGCTGCTGTCCATCATCCATGACCTGCGGGTGGTGCCGATCCTGCTGTCACGGCAGCTGGCCTGCATGCGTGCGGCCGACAAGCTGCCGGATGAGGAGCGCCGGGCACTGGCCCAGCTCACCCGTGACATCCATGCGCCGCTGGCCAACCGGCTGGGCATCTGGCAGCTGAAATGGGAGCTGGAAGACCTGGCATTCCGCTTCCTGGACCCGGATACCTACCGCCACATCGCCCGCGAGGTGGACGAAACCCGGGTGGCGCGCGAGCGCTACGTGGAGGCCGTGAAGAAGAAACTGTCCGCGGCGCTGGCCGAGCAGGGCATCCGCGGCGAGGTCAGTGGTCGGCCCAAGCACATCTACAGTATCTGGCGGAAGATGCAGAAGAAGCACCTGGCCTTCGAGCAGCTGTACGACCTGCGCGCGGTACGGGTGATGGTGGACGATGTGGGGGCCTGCTACGCCGCGCTGGGCGCCGTGCATGCGCTGTGGACGCCGATCCCCAGTGAGTTCGATGACTACATCGCCCGCCCCAAGGCCAACGACTACCGCTCGCTGCACACGGCGGTGATCGGCCCGGAAGGGCGTACGATCGAGGTGCAGATCCGCACCCACGAGATGCATGCGCAGGCCGAACTGGGCGTGGCCGCGCACTGGAAGTACAAGGAAGGCAGCAAGGGCGCGGAAAAGGCCTTTGACCGCAAGATCACCTGGATGCGGCAGTTGCTGGAGCAGGCGCAGGACCCGGGCAACCCCGAGGACCTGGCCGGTGCGCTGGATGCCGAGCTGGTCGAGGACCGGGTCTACGCACTCAGCCCCAAGGGCGAGGTGATGGACTTGCCGGCCGGTGCCACACCGTTGGATTTCGCCTACCACGTGCACACCATGGTCGGGCACCGCTGCCGGGGCGCCAAGGTCAACGGCCGCATCGTGCCGCTGGGCTACAAGCTGCGCAGTGGCGACCGGGTGGAGATCCTGACCGGCAAGGAGGCCGACCCACGCCGCGACTGGCTGCTGTTGTCCAACGGCTTCCTGGCAAGCGCACGTTCGCGCGAAAAGGTACGCAGCTGGTTCCACAAGCTGGACCGCGCGCGCAACGTGCAGGCCGGCCGTGAATTGCTGGAGCGCGAGCTCAAGCGCCTGGGGCTGCAGCAGGCCGATTTGATGGTGGCCGCGCGCAAGTTCCACGCTGACAGCGTCGACGATCTGTATATCCAGGTTGCCCTGGGCGACACCGGCCCCAACCAGGTCAGCCGTGCCCTGCTGGAGGCGGAAAAGGCCGCCCAGGCACCGGCGGTACCGGCACTGCCGCGGCCCACCGCGCGCCGTGGCGGTACCGGCAAGTCCGATTTCACCGTGCAGGGGGTGGGCAATCTGCTGGTGCAACTGGCCCGTTGCTGCCAGCCGGTGGCGGGTGAGCCCATCCAGGGCTATCTCACCCGCACCCGCGGGGTGACGGTGCACCGCGCCGACTGCGCATCGCTGGCACGGCTGGGTGCGGCCCATCCGGACCGCGTGCTGCCAGTGGAATGGGGGCGCAAGGGCTCGGCCTATGAGGTGGACGTGATGGTGCGCGCGGTCGATCGGCGCTGGTTGCTCAAGGACATCACCAATCTGATCGCCCAGGAAGACGCCTATGTCATCGAGATCAACAGCGACAACCTGCGCGAGAGCGGCAGGGTGCAGCTGCGGTTGCGGTTGAAGGTCAACGACTACGGGCAGCTGTCCACCCTGCTGGGCAAACTCGAGGCCTTGCCGGGTGTAGACGATGCCCGAAGGCTGGGCTAGGTAAGCTTGGCGCATGGAGAACTGGCGCCAACGCGGCCAACAGGGATTGGAAACACTCGGCGACAAGCTGCGGCTGTATGGGCGCTGGTGGGTGGCGCGTGGCTGGAACAGCCCACGAGCATGGCGGGCCATCGGCATCGGCGTGCTGTTGCTGAGCATCGTGCTGGCGATATTCCGGCAGCCGCTGGCGGATTGGCTGTGGCCGGAAAGTCGCATCCAGAAACTGCTGGATGCCGGTGGCCAGGCGTTGCAGCAGGGGCGGCTGAGCGCGGCGGACGGCAGCGGCGCGGGCGAACTGTTCGAGGCGGCGGCGGCGCTGGACCCTGACCGGGTGGAGGTGAAGCAGGCGCTGGCGCGGACCGCACAGGCCGCGTTGGAGCGTGCCCGCAAGGCATTGGCCGCCGGTGACTACAGCGCCTGCGAGCAGGCGCTGCAGTTGGCGCGGCGGCTGCAGGCTCCGTCCAGCGATATCGATCGCATCCAGATGCAGCTGCACACGCAACGGCGCCAGCAGGGCAGTGTGGAAGAACTGCTGCAGCAGGCTGAAAGCGCACATGCGCAGGGCCGGCTGGACGATGGCGCCGACAGTGCGTTGCCGTTGTACCAGCAGGTGCTGGCCATCCAGCCCGATCGCATGCAGGCGCTGGAAGGGCGTGACGAAGCGCTGGCCGAGCTGGTCATGCAGGCCAACCGTGCAGTCGAACGACCCGGGCAGCTGCAGGCTGCGGCGGCCACGCTGCGGCGGGTGGAGTTCTACGACCCGGGGCACGTCGAGTTGCCCGCGGCCAAGGCCTTGTTGAACGCATCGCTGGAGCGGCGTCGGTTGCAGGGCGAGCGGGCGTTGGCGCGGGGCCGGCTGGAGGCCGCCGCCGATGCCTTCAGCGAGGTGCTGGCGGTGGCCGAGGACCCGGCCGCGCGGCAGGGGCTGATGCGGGTGGCGCAGTTGCAGGCGCAGGAGGCCACGCGGCTGGCCGGAGATTTCCAGTTCGAGGCTGCCGCGCGTGCGTTGCAGCAGGCAGAGCAGCTGGCGCCGGACAACGCCGAAGTGGTTGCCGCCGCACAGACGGTGGAACGCATCCGCACCGCGCGGCGCGCAATGGACACCCACTTGTCGCCCGGCGAACGCGAACGCCGCTTGAAAGGCCTGCTGGCGCAACTGCAGGAGGCCGAAGCCCGCGAGCAATGGCTGTTGCCGCCAGGCAGCAGCGCCTACGATCATTTCAAGGCGGCACAGGCGCTGGCACCGCAGGATCCGCGGGTGAAGCGCGCAGCGGCCCGTATCCAGCCTGCCGCGCGTGCCTGCATGGAAGACAACCTGCGCGGTAATCGCCTGCGTGCGGCGCGTACCTGTCTGGATGCCTGGCAGGCGCTGGCGCCGGGCGATTCCAGCCTGGGCATTGCCCGGCGCCGCTTGGCCCAGCGCTGGATAGCGGTGGGCAGCGAGCGCCTGGGCGGTGGTGACACCGCTTTTGCGCAGCAGGCGCTGCAGCAAGCCCAGCAGATCGATCCGGCCACGCCGGAAATCGCCGGTTTCAGCGATCGGGTGCGCAACGCTTTGCGTTGAGTTGCCAAAATATGCGGGCTGATACGTCCGGGTTGAGGAGGCTCAACGGCGCATGTCGTGCAGAACCTGTGCCAGCGTTTTCACCGCCTGCTCCAGTTCCTGCGGCGTGTGAGCGGCAAACCCCATCAACAAGCCGGCGCTGGTCGGCGTGTCCGGCGCATACAGGGTGCTCAGCCCGAGTAGATCGATGCCAGCTCGGCGGGCGGCGTCCACAGCACGGGCTTCGTCGATAGCCTGCAGGAACAGGCACGGCATCTGCATGCCGCCGTCCGGCACCCGTGGCTCCAGCACCCCGGCCAGGTGGCGACGCAGCAACTGCGCCAAGGCATCGCGACGCTGGTTGTAGATCATGCGCATGGCGCGCACATGCGCGCCAAAATGGCCACCCTCCATGAAACGGGCCAGCGTGAGCTGTGGAATGGGGGCGCTGTGTCCATCGAGCAGGGTGCGGGCGGTGGTCATCGGCGCGACCAGTGCCGGGGGCAGCACCATGAAGGCGATGCGCAGCCCGGGGAACAGCGATTTGGTGAAAGTGCCGATGTAGATCGTGCGGTGATGCGGATCCAACCCCTGCACGCAGGCCATGGGCTTGCCGGCGTAATGGAATTCACTGTCGTAGTCATCCTCGATGATCCAGGCCTGCCGGCTGCGGGCCCATTCAATGGCTTGCAGCCGCCGGTCCAAGGCCAGGGTTGTACCGCTGGGAAACTGATGGGAGGGGGTCAGGAACACCGCCCGGCCAGCAATGGCATCGTCCAACTGGTCCACACGCATGCCTTCGGCGTCTACCGCAACCGGCACGCAGCGCAGCCCGGCGGCATCGAAGGCCTTGCGTGCGCCGTGGTAGACGGGGTTCTCGATGAAGATCTGTTCGCCCGGATCGAGCAATACGCTGGCGCACAAGGTCAGCGCCTGCTGTGAACTGGTGACTACCAGCACCCGTTCCGGGCTGGCATGCGCACCGCGCTCAAGATTGACGTAGTCAGCGATCGCACGTCGCAGCGCTTCCATGCCTTGTGGCGGGCTGTGCAGCAGGGCGGCGCTGCCCCATTGCCTGAGCACCTGGCGCTGCAGGCGCTCCCAGATCGGCAGTGGGAAAGCACGGGTCTCGGGGACGCCGGGTGCAAACGCGCGCGGGGCAAGGAAGTCGCGTACCCCGCCATTGCGGTACATGGCATTGCCGCGTTGGCTCAGCCGCGGTGGCTGCGGCGCGGCGCCCCGCGGACGGGTGCTGTCATGCCGGTCCAGCCAGCGCGCGCGCTCGGCGACAAAACTGCCACTGCCCACCCGCCGCTCGATGAAGCCTTCTGCATGCAGCTGACCATAGGCGGCCTCGACCGTGTCACGGGAGACGCCCAACGACACCGCCAGGGCTCGGGAGGCGGGAAGCGCACGGCCTGCATCCAATGCGCCATCCAGTACCAGTTGGCGGATGGCGCGCTGGATGCGCACATGCAGCGGCAAGGCGCGCTGGGCTGGGTTCATGACCCAGGCTTTGACGGACTCCAGTTGTGCATGGCGGAACAATGGTCTGCTCCCTATGTAAAAAGTGGAGGGGGCCATCATGCCATTTCCGATCTATAAAACGGCCTCCGCAACAGCCACATCCCACCCCGAGGAGTCCGTGCTTCCCCATGCTCCCTGCAGCTTCCCCGCGCCAGCCCCTGCGCGTGCACGATCTGGTGCATCCCGTCATTGCCGGCCTGGTGTCGGTCATCGTCAACTATGGCGGCACCTTCGTCCTGGTGCTGCAGGCCGCCAGCGTGGCCGGGCTCAGTCCCCAGCTCACCGCTTCGTGGGTGTGGTCGCTCTCGATCGGTGTCGGTGTTACCGGCCTGCTGCTCAGCTGGCGTCTGCGCGCACCGATCATCACGGCCTGGTCGACACCTGCGGCGGCGTTCCTGGTCACTGCGCTGGCGACGACGCCTTATGCCGAAGCGATCGGTGCGTATCTGGTCTCGGCATTGGGCTTTGTAGTGCTTGGATTGTCAGGTGGGTTTGAACGGCTCATCCGGCTGATACCGCCAGGCGTGGCGGCCGGTCTTCTGGCAGGCATCCTGCTGCAGTTCGGCAGCCGGGCGTTTGCCGGGCTGAATGTTGATCCATGGTTGGCCGGTCTGCTGATCGCCGCCTATGTGCTGCTGAAGCGTTTCACTGCGCGCTATGCGGTGCTTGGCATCCTGCTGCTGGGGCTTGCATTCCTGCTGGCCCGTGGACGGCTGGATCTGTCCGCGGTGACTGCGCAGTTGGCATCTCCGGTATTCACGATGCCGGTCTTCACCCTCAATGCGCTGTTGAGTGTGGGCTTGCCCTTGTTCCTGATCACGCTGACCGGCCAGTACATGCCGGGCATGCTGGTGCTGCGCAATGATGGTTTCCGCACCAGTGCCAATCCCATTGTCGCGGTGACCGGGCTTGGCTCGCTGCTGATGGCGCCGTTCGGTGCGCATGGCTTCAACATCGCAGCGATCACGGCCGCCATCGCCACCGGCCGCGAGGCTCATGAAGATCCGGCCAAGCGATGGATCGCGGGGGTGGCCGCGGGTATCGGCTACATCGTCGTCGGGATATTCGGGGTGACCCTGGCAGCGCTGTTCACGGCCTTGCCGCCTACGTTCATTGCAACCCTGGCCGGGTTGGCATTGTTGGGAACCATAGGTGGCAGCCTGGCAACGGCGTTGGCCGATGCGCGTACCCGCGAAGCCGCGCTGATCACCTTCCTGGCGGCGGCAGCCAATATCACCCTGCTGGGCATCGGTGGCGCGTTCTGGGGGTTGGTGATCGGTTTGGCGGCGCATGCGCTGCTCCACGGCCGGTTGCAACGGCAGTTGCCAGCCGTGGCAGCGCGGGGAAATGTGACCCCGGTGGAGAAGGCCAATGCCTGAGGCCACCCAGACTCGCCACGAACACCATGGACGCTACCCCCAGGCGGCGAGCGTGGAGGACTTCCGCCGCAACCTGGCGCGGGTGCGTGCGTGCATGGATGCGGCCTGCCGGCGCGCAGGGCGTGATCCTGGGGGGGTGCGCTTGCTGCCGGTCAGCAAGACCAAGCCGGAGCAGAGCCTGCGCCTGGCGCACGCCGCCGGTTGCGATCTGCTGGGCGAAAACAAGGTGCAGGAAGCTGCAGCCAAATGGCAGGCCATGCAGGACCTGGGGGATCTGCGGTGGTCGTTGATTGGCCACCTGCAGACCAACAAGGCCAAGCTGGCCGCGCGCTTTGCCAGCGAATTCCAGGCGCTGGACAGCCTGCGTGTGGCCGAAGCGCTGGAGCGCCGGCTGCAGATCGAGGGGCGCGGGCTCGATGTCTATGTGCAGGTCAACACCTCCGGTGAAACCAGCAAGTACGGTCTGGCGCCGGAACAGGTGGCCGCACATCTGCATGCGCTGAAAGCCTATCCGGCCTTGCGTGTGCGCGGATTGATGACGTTGGCGGTGTTCTCCGCCCAGGCGCAACGGGTGCGCCAGTGCTTCATCCAGTTGCGCGAGCTGCGGGACCGGCTGCGCCAGGACGCGCCGGCCGGCGTCGGTCTTGAGGAACTGTCAATGGGAATGTCGGGCGATTTCGAGATTGCGATAGAAGAGGGGGCGACGGTGGTCCGCGTGGGTCAGGCGATCTTTGGTGCGCGGCCGCTGCCAGACAGCCATTACTGGCCGCACGCCGATACGCAGGCCACGCCATGAAGACCGCAGTGGCGATCCGTCATGTGCACTTCGAGGATCTGGGTGTGTTGCAGCCGCTGCTGCAGGAACGTGGCTATGCGGTGCGCTATCTGGAGGCTGCCGATGCGGAACTGCATGCGGTGCCGGCAGCAGATCTGCTGGTGGTGCTGGGCGGCCCGGTCGGTGCCTTTGACCAGGCCATCCATCCGGTGCTGGAAAGCGAGCTGGCGTTGATCCATCGCCAGCTGCTGCAGGATCGGCCGCTGCTCGGCATCTGCCTGGGGGCGCAGTTGATCGCCCGCGCGCTGGGAGCCGAAGTGGTGGGCATGGGCAGCAAGGAGATTGGTTTTGCCCCACTGTCGCTCAATGCACAGGGCATGCAGTCACCGCTGGCGTTGCTGGGTCAGGTGCCGGTGCTGCATTGGCACGGTGACCAGTTTGGCATCCCCCGTGCAGCCAGCTGCCTGGCCGCTACGCCGGCATGCGCCAACCAGGCTTTCAGCGTGGGTCACCGGGTACTTGCGCTGCAATGCCATCTGGAGGTCGATCCCGCGCGTATCGAGCACTGGCTGCTTGGGCATGCCTGTGAGCTTGCACTCGAAGGTATCGATCCGCGGGCGTTGCGCGCGCAGGCACTGCAGCTACGGGCCCACTTGCCCACAGCCGCAAGGGCGGTGTTTGGCGCCTGGCTGGATGGGTTGGATGCAATGGAAGGAGGATCTGCATGAACGCTCCCGGGTTCTCACCAACGGGGCAGCCACTGTCCTTCGACCTGGTGTCGGTGCAATCGCAGGTGCTCTACGGCCGGGTTGGCAACAGCGTGGCGGTGCCGGTGCTGGAGTCCTTTGGCCTGAGCGTGGCGGCTGTGCCGACGGTGCTGCTCAGCAACGCGCCGCATTACCCCAGCGTACATGGTGGGGCACCGCCGGACGCGTGGTTCGGCGGGTGGTTGCAGGACCTGCGCGCGCGTGGCGCGCTGCAGGCCCTGCGCTCCGTACAGCTGGGCTATCTCGGCAAGCCGGCGCAGGCAGCGCAGCTGGCTGACTGGTTATCGCAACTGCTGGCGACGCAACCTGCGCTGCATGTGCTGATCGATCCAGTACTGGGGGATTACGATCATGGAATCTATGTGGCTGATGGGCTGCTCGAGGCCTACCGCCATCATCTGCTGGGGTTGGCGGATGGCATGACCCCGAACGGGTTCGAGCTGGCGCGCCTGACCGGCATGCCCACCAACGATGTGGACGACGTGGTGGTGGCGGCCCGCAGCCTGCTGGTCGGGCGCACGCGCTGGATAGCGGTGACCAGCGCCGCACCGGCGGCTTGCGCCGAGAACGAGATACAGGTGGTGCTGGTTACGGCGGGGCAGGCGTACTGCTTTACCCACGGGCGTGATGCGATCGTGCCCAAGGGCACGGGCGACCTGTTCGCTGCCGCGCTCAATGCCGGTTGGCTGTGCGGCCTGGGCCTGCAGGCAGCGGTAATGAGCGCCTGCGAGCATGTTGTGCGGGCAGTGCAGCGCACCGGCCAGGCCGCATCCGCAGAACTGCTGCTGCCGATGCAGATTGTTGCCGGCGAGTGCGCGCGCCCGTTGCCGTCCGCCAGCCGTGTGCATGTGCAGCCGCTGTATTCGCATTTTTCCTCCAGGGACGTTACTCATGCATGACATTGCGTTGGACCTTGCCGCGTTCGATCCGGAGCTTGCCCAGGCACTGATGGCCGAACAGCAGCGCCAGCAGGACCACATCGAATTGATCGCCTCGGAGAACTACGCCAGCCCACTGGTAATGGCGATGCAGGACTCGGTCTTCACCAACAAGTACGCCGAGGGTTACCCGGGGCGGCGTTACTACAGCGGCTGCGAGCATGTGGATGTGGCCGAACGGCTGGCGATCGAACGGGTCAAGGCGCTGTTCGATTGTGATTACGCCAACGTGCAACCACATGCCGGCGCGCAGGCAAATGCTGCGGTGTTTCTGGCCCTGGCCAAGCCAGGGGATACGGTGATGGGCATGAACCTGGCGCAGGGGGGGCACCTGACCCACGGCAACCCGGCCAATTTTTCCGGACGGCACTACCGGATCGTTCCTTATGGGCTGGATCCGGCAACCGGACGGGTGGACTACGACGAGATGGAGCGCATTGCCGTTGAACAGCGCCCAGCGCTGCTGATCGGTGGCTTCTCCGCCTATTCCCGGCACAAGGATTGGGCACGCATGCGCGCCATCGCAGACAAGGTGGGGGCGTTGCTGTGGGTGGACATGGCGCATGTGGCAGGGCTGGTTGCCGCCGGTGTGTATCCGGACCCGTTGCCGCATGCGCATGTGGTCACCAGTACCACCCACAAGACGCTGCGTGGGCCGCGTGGTGGCATCATTCTGTCCAAGGGCCAGGATGCGGCATTCAACAAACGGCTGGATGCTGCGGTGTTTCCAGGTGTGCAGGGGGGGCCGTTGATGCACGTGATCGCCGCCAAGGCGATCGCTTTCAAGGAGGCCTTGCAGCCAGGTTTCAAGCGCTATCAACAGCAGGTGCTGGTCAATGCCCGTGCGATGGCGGCGCAGTTGCAGCAGCGGGGCTACCGCATTGTCTCCGGTGGCACCGACAACCATCTGTTGTTGATCGACCTGTCCGACCGACCATTCACCGGCAAGCAGGCCGATGCGGCGCTGGCCCAGGCATGGATCACCACCAACAAGAACTCGGTGCCCAATGATCCGCGCTCGCCGATGGTGACATCGGGTGTACGCATTGGCACACCGGCGGTAACCACGCGCGGCTTTGGAGTGGCCGAATGCGAGCAACTGGCGGAGCTGGTGGCCGATGTGCTGGACGCCATGCAGACCGGTGGCCTGGAGCGCGCGACGCAATCGGTGCGCGCCCAGGTGGCGGCACTGTGCGCCCGGCACCCGGTGCATGGCGGGTATACCCGCCCCCAGCGGGCCTGCGCCTGACGCGTTGCTGGCCTTGCCTGCCTAGGCGTCGAAGAACACCCGCCGCACCGCCTGCCGGGCTGCATCCATCGAGAAGTGCCGGGCGATGTTGTCCAGGCCGTTCTCGGACAGGCGCTGCCACAGTCCGGGGTCGTCATACAGGCGCAGCACCGCACCGGCAAACACCTGTGCGCCGTCGGCGACCAGCACATCCAGGCCATCACGCAGGTACATGCCTTCCACCGCGCAGGTGGTGGCGACCACAGGCTGGCCGTGGGCCATGCTCAGGTTGACCTTGCCCTTGACCCCGGCGCCAAAACGCAGCGGTGCCACCGCGATGCGCGCCTGGCGCATGTAAGGCACAACGTCCGGGACATAACCGTGGATCTTTACGCCGGGGCGGGTGGCGGCCAGCGCCTGCAGGCTGTCCGGCACGTCGGCGCCGATGCAATGGAACACGATGTCCGGGCGTTGCGCGTGGATCAGCGGGAATACATCGCCGATGAACCACTGCATCGCATCCAGGTTTGGCGGATGGCGGAAGCCGCCGACGAACACCAGGTCGTGGCGCTGGGTCCAGCCCGGTCCGGTGGCGGCTACCTCGTGCAGGTTGGAGATCAGTTCCACCCGCACCTGCGGTGCATCGGTGGCCAACTGTTCCTTTTCGGCGGCGCTGACCAGCAGGGTCACATCGGTGGCGGCCATCATTGCCAGTTCCGTGGCGCGGGTGCGCTCGGCGCTGCGCAGCAGGCGCTGGTCGCGTGCCAGCTCGGCGCCGCGGCGCTCACGCAGGTAGTGCAGGTCCACCGTGTCGAAGACGGTGCGGGCCTGTGGTGCGAACTGGCGCAGCAGCGGCAGGCATTCGTTGGCCACATGATGGCGCACCAGCATCACCACGTCGAAACGGGCGCCGTTGCCGCGCATCCAGGCGGCCACACCGTTGAGGAAGGGCGCATGCCAGACCTCCACGCCAATGGCCTGCAGGGCGGCGCTGGCGGCGCTGGCCGGTTCACCGCGGGTGGGCAGGAACACCACGTGGGCGCCTTCGGCCAGCAGCATGCGGATCAGGTTGAACTGGCGCAGCGAGGCGGAGTCACGGTCCGGCTGCGGCAGGCACTCGTCGATGATCAGGATCTGCCGCTGCCCTTGATGCAGCAAGGCCGGCAACGGCACCGTGCCCACCGCGGGGTGCTGCGCCTGCAGTGTCTGTTGCCAGACCTGGGCAAAGACGTTCTGGTTGCGTGCCTGGTAGGCCTTGACCCCGCTGCCGGTATCGGTGCCGTTGCTGGTGCCTTCGTCGTGTACCACGCGGCTGGCAGGCTGCACCAGCACACGCCGGCCGGCGGCGCGCACCTTGAAGGCAAGGTCGGTATCTTCGTAGTAGGCCGGGGCGTAGCGTGTGTCCAGCCCGCCCAGCTGTTCAAACAGGTCGCGGGGCAGGGCGATGGCGGCGCCGGAGCAGTAATGAGCGTCGCGCAGTGCGCTGTAGCGCGGGTCTTCGGCGGATTCGAAGCGGCCGTAGCTCCAGCAGCTGCCGTCATTGAACACCACCCCGCCCGCTTCCTGCAGGCGGCCGTCCGGATACAGCAGCTGCGCGCCGACCAGGCCTGCGGCCGGAAGCTGCGCGAAGGTGTCCAGCAGGGCATCCAGCCAGCCGGGCTGCGGGATGGTGTCGTTGTTGAGCAGCACCACGTAATCGCCGCGGCTCAGCCGCAGGCCGTCGTTGCAGGCGGCGATGAAGCCGCCGTTCTGCGGGCGCACGTGGTAACGCAGGCCGGTGATACGCGGCATCCATTCGACGGTGGCGTCGCTGCTGCCATCGTCGATGACCAGGATTTCGCAGTTGGCGGCTGGCGGGTGCGCGGCCAGTGCGCGCAGGCAGGCCAGCGTGTGATCGGCGTGGTTGTAGACCGGGATCACGATGCTGGCCGTGGGCTGTGCGCTGCTGGGCACGCTGAACGGCACGAACGGCTCGGCCTTTGGAAAGTACAGTGGTTCACGCGCGGCCGGTGGTTGCCGGCGGGTGTGCACGCCCACGCGGTGCAGGGTGGCGCGCCAGCCGCGGGTGCGCAGGCTGGCCAGGCCGCGGCGGGCCAGGCCGATGATGCGGTTGAGGTGGTAGCGCGCATCGGCCAACGACATCGACATTCCCATGGAACTCCAGCTTAAGCAGGGGCGGGCGGCCAAACGCCCGCCGCGCGGCGGCTGCGTTAGACTCGTCCCACTTCACATTCTCGCATCCCCGTGCCCCGACGCTACGATTCCGACGAATTCGACGACGATACCGACGGCAGTACCTCGCCTTGGCGCAATCGCCTCATCACCTGGGGCATGGCCGCCGTCGCACTGGGGCTGGGCTTCCTGATCCCTTATACGTTGTACCTGAACAGTCAGGTGACCCAGCGTTTTGGCGAACTGCGCTGGCAGATCCCGACCCGGGTCTATGCCCGTCCGCTGGTGCTCAGCCCGGGTGTGGCGATGAACGCCACCACCCTCAAGACCGAACTGGCAGCGTCCGGTTATCGCGACGACGGTACCGGCAGCAGCCCCGGCACGTATCGGCTGCAGGGCGCCACGTTCCATATCGCCAGCCGCGGTTACGTCGATGTCGACGGGCGCGTGGCACCGCGCCGGGTGGAAGTGGTGGTATCAGGCGGGCAGGTGGCCTCGCTGCGTGACAGCGCCGACCGCAAGGGCCTGAAAGCCGCACGCCTGGATCCGGCCCGCATCGCCACCTTGTACGGACAGAAGCAGGAAGAGCGCCGGCTGGTACGCATCAGCGAAACACCGGAACTGCTGGTTACCGGCCTGCAGGCGGTGGAGGACAAGGATTTCGCCCGCCACCACGGTATCGACTTCAGTGGCATCGTCCGTGCGGTGTGGGTGACCCTGCGCTCCGGTGGTGAAACCCGGCAGGGCGCCAGTACCTTGACCCAGCAGCTGGCCCGCAGCGGCCTGCTCGGTATCGGCAAGGAACAGACGATCACCCGCAAGTTCAACGAGGTGCTGTACGCGCTGATCATGGAGGCGCGCTACGACAAATCCACCATCCTCGAGGCCTACCTGAACCAGGTTTACCTGGGCCAGCGCGGCAAGCAGGCGATCCATGGTGTGTCCTCCGGCGCCGAATTCTGGTTTGGCCGTGACCTCAATGCGCTGACCAGCGAACAGGTGGCGCTGCTGATCGGCATGGTCAAGGGGCCGTCCTACTACGACCCGCGGCGCAATCCCGAGCGTGCGCTGGACCGGCGCAATTTCGTGCTCGGCAAGCTGCATGAGAACAAGCTGATCGATGATGCAGAGTACCAGCGCGCATTGACCGCGCCGCTGGGCGTGTCGAAGACGCCGGGCATTGCCGCGGCCAACCGCTTCCCGGCCTATGTGGACCTGGTGCGGCGCCAGCTTGGCCACGACTACCCGGAAAGCGTGCTGCAGGGCGCCGGCCTGAACGTTTTCACCGGCATGTCACCCTCGGCGCAGGCCTATGCCGAGGGCGCGGTGGCGCACACCATCAAGGCGCTGCAGAACAAGCGCCGCCCCGAGCTGCAGACCGGGCTGGTGGTCACCGACGTGCACAACGGCGACGTGCTGGCCGTGGTGGGCAGCGTCGACGTGGCCGAGCCGGGCTTCAACCGGGCGATCGAGGCCCAGCGGCCGGTGGGCTCGCTGCTCAAGCCCTTCGTCTACCTGCTGGCGCTGGCACAGCCTGACCGTTTCTCGCTGGCCAGCTGGGTGGATGATTCGCCGGTGACGGTCAAGCTCAGCCGTGGCCGCAACTGGACCCCGGACAACGCTGACCGCCGCAGCCATGGCACCGTGCGTCTGATCGATGCGCTGGCGCGTTCCTACAACCAGGCCACGGTGCGGGTGGGCATGCAGGTCGGGCCGGAGCGGTTGACCCAGTTGATGCACGTGCTGGCCGGGCTGAAGGCAGAATCCAATCCCTCTGTGATCCTGGGTTCCACCGACCAGAGCCCGTATGGCATGGCCCAGCTTTACCAGTTCCTGGCGTCGGGCGGTGAGATCCAGCCGTTGCATGCCGTGCGTGGTGTGGTGGATGCACAGGGCAAGTTGCTAAAGCGCTACGACAAGAGCCCGGCACCGGCGCAGGAAGGTGATTCCATCGCTGCCAACCTGATCAGCGTGGGTCTGCAGCAGGTGGTGTCCAGCGGCACCGCCGCCGGGCTCAACGCCGACGGCCTGTCGCGTCTGCAGGCGGCCGGCAAGACCGGTACCTCCAACGACGGCCGCGACAGCTGGTATGCCGGTTATACCGGCGACCATCTGGCGGTGATCTGGATGGGCAACGACCAGAACGAGCAGACCGGCCTGTATGGCGCCTCCGGTGCGATGCGGGTGTGGTCGGGCATCTTCCGCAACCTGCCCAGCAAGGCGCTGCATGTGAACAACAAGGGCCTGGACTGGCAGTACGTGGAAGCGGCCGGCAGCAATGCCACCGATGAAGGCTGCCCGGGGGCGCGGCGTTTTCCGTTTGTTGTCGGCTTTGCGCCGCAATACGTGCCGTGCAGCACGCCGGCCGAGCCGGCACCGGTGGAAGGCGAGGGCGCGCAGCAGCAAGGCGGCGGCTGGCGCAGTTGGTTCGGGCTGGATCGCAAGCCCGACGACGCAGCGTCAACGCCCGCTTCAGACACCCCCGCGCGATAATGCAGCACATGAAAGCCATGTCCCCGATCCGTTATGCATTGGCCGCCACTGCGGCCTCCCTGTTGCTCAGTGCCTGCGTCAGCGCACCGCCGACCGCACCGCCGGTAGCGGTGGACAGCACCACCCCGGCGCAGCGCATGACCGCGGTGGAGCAGATTGCCGGTGTCGATGACACCGAGCTGACGGTGCAGCCCTTGCGCGACCCGCAGGTCGAGGATCTGCGTGAGTCCGCCATCGCCAAGCGCAGGGCCGGTGACCTGGCCGGCGCGGCCGAGGCCTTGAACGAAGCCTTGCTGCAGGTGGAGAACGACCCGGGCATCCTGCAGGAGCGTGCCGAGATCGCCTTGTTGCAGGCCGATTGGGCACGTGCCGAGACCCTTGCCAGGAAGGCGCTGGATCTGGGCTCGCGCACCGGCCCGCTGTGCCGCCGACATTGGGCCACCATCGAGCAGTCGCGTCTGGCGCGGGCCGAGAAGGAAAATGCGGTCTCGGCACATGCGCAGATCGAAGGCTGCACCGTGCCGGGCATCAAGCGCTACTGATCTGGCAGGACGTCGCGACTGCGCAGCGGCAAGTGACAGCCGCGGCGATTCAGCACAGTGCTGCCCACAGCCGCCGGGCGGGGTTGCACGCCAATCCCCACTCCTGATCCCTCAATCACCGCGCCGCAACCATGTCCTCGTTAGCCACCGCCAGCCGTGAAGCATTGAATGAAGGCGGTGCGCTTGCGCGCCAGCTGGATGCGTTCGTGCCGCGGCCGGCGCAGCTGCGGCTGACCGCGGCCATCGCCGATACCTTCCAGCAGCGCGACGTGTTGCTGGCCGAGGCCGGTACCGGCACCGGCAAAACCTACGCCTACCTGGTGCCGGCGCTGCTGTCGGGGCTCAAGACCATTGTTTCCACCGGTACCCGCGCCCTGCAGGACCAGCTCTACCATCGCGACCTGCCACGGGTGCGCGCGGCGCTGGGCGTCGGCCATCGTGCCGCGCTGCTGAAGGGGCGTGCCAACTACCTGTGCCGTTACCGCCTGGACCAGGCGCGCGGCGAGCCACGTTTCAGCAGCCCCGAACAGGTGGCGCAGTTCCAGCGCATCGTGGCCTGGTCCGGGCGCACCCAATACGGCGACGTCGCCGAGTTGGAAGGCCTGGCCGACGATTCGCCGTTGCTGCCCATGGTCACCTCGACCATGGACAACTGCCTGGGCACGGAATGTCCGTTCTGGAGCGACTGCTTCGTGGTACGCGCCCGTCAGCGCGCACAGGAAGCCGACCTGGTGGTGGTCAACCACCATCTGCTGCTGGCTGATCTGGCGCTCAAGCAGGAAGGCTTCGGTGAAATCCTGCCGGGGGCGCAGGCCTTCGTCATCGACGAAGCGCACCAGCTGCCGGAGCTGGCGGCCAATTTTTTCGGCGAGGGCTTCGGCATGCGCCCATGGCAGGAATTGGCGCGCGACTGCCTGGCCGAGTGCCGCAGTGTGGCGGGCGCACAGGCCAGCCTGCAGCAACCGGTGGCGACGCTGGAGCTGGCGCTGCGCGCGCTGCGTGAGGCAATGGAAAAGCTGCCCGCACGCGGCACCCGTTGGCGGGCGCTGGCGGACCCTGCCGTGGCCGACGGTTTTGACGACGTGGCGGCAGCGCTCGCGCAGTTGCGCGATGTACTGGCGCTGCTGCGTGAGGCCTCGCCAGGACTGGATGCCTGCCATGCCCGTGCCTTGGAAGGGGTGTCACGGCTGTCGCGTTGGCTGGACGGCGACAGCGTCGCGGCGGTGGACGAATGGGACGTCGACCCCGCGCCGACGGACGTTGCCACGCCCGAACTGGCGGCTGCCGAGGCTGATTCGCTGTTCCCGCAGGCCGCGCCTGGCAATGATGTGCTCTGGTATGAGCTGACCCCGCGCGGGTTCCGCTGCCAGCGCACGCCGATGGATGTATCAGGCCCGCTGCGTGAGCATCGCCAACGTTCGATGGCGGCCTGGGTGTTCACCTCGGCGACGCTGACCGTCAATGGGGATTTCGGCCACTTGGCCACGCGCCTGGGGCTGGACGACCCGGATACCCTGCTGCAGCCCAGCCCCTTCGACTGGCAGCAGCAGGCACTGTGCTACCTGCCGCAGCAGTTGCCGGATCCGGCGGCACGTGGCTTCGGGGCGGCGCTGATCGCCAGCTTGTGGCCGGTGCTGGAGGCGTCGCAGGGCAGGGCGTTCCTGCTGTTTGCCTCGCACCGCGCGCTGCGTGAGGCCGCCGAGGCACTGCGCGGTGGGCCCTGGCCGTTGTTCGTGCAGGGTGAAGCGCCGCGCGCCAGTCTGCTGCAGCGCTTCCGCGAATCCGGCAACGGCGTGCTGCTGGGTTCGGCCAGTTTCCGTGAAGGCGTGGATGTCGCTGGCGATGCGCTCAGCGTGGTGGTGATCGACAAGTTGCCCTTTGCCGCGCCCGACGATCCGGTGTTCGAGGCCCGGCTGGAAGCGATCCGCCGCGAGGGCGGCAATCCATTCCGTGATGAGCAGTTGCCACAGGCGGTGATCGCGCTCAAGCAGGGCGTCGGCCGGCTGATCCGCAGCGAAAGCGATCGCGGCGTGCTGGTGCTGTGCGACCCCCGCCTGCTTTCACGCGGCTACGGACGCGTGTTCCTCGATTCCCTGCCGCCGTTCCGGCGCACCCGCGAGTTGGCCGATGTGCAGGCCTTCTTTGCGCGACAATGGGCGCCGGAGCATGGGCCGCCGGCCGATGCCGAACTGGTGCCGGAAGCCCCGGCCCCTGCTGCCCCTCCCTTTTCCCTGTCGTGATTGTTGCCATGAAGCTGCTTGCCTTTGAAACCGCCACCGAAGCCTGTTCCGTTGCCCTGTATGTGGATGGGCAGGTGTTGGAGCGGTTTGAGGTGGCGCCGCGCAGGCATGCCGAATTGAGTCTGCCGTGGGCCGAGCAACTGCTCGCCGAAGCAGGCATCAGCCGCAGCCAGCTCGATGGCATTGCCCTGGGGCGTGGCCCCGGGGCCTTCACCGGCGTGCGGCTGGCCATTGCCATTGCCCAGGGCATTGCCCTGGCGCTGGACAAGCCGTTGCTGCCGGTCTCGACCCTGCAGACCCTGGCGCTGCGTGCGCCGCAGGATGCGCCCTGCGTGCTGACCAGCATCGATGCGCGCATGGGCGAGATCTATGCCGCGCGTTACCTGCGTGATGCCGATGGCAGCCTGCAGCTGCAGGACCGCGAACTGCTGATTGCCCCGGATGCCTATGCACTGCCTGATGACGGCCGTGCCTGGGCCGGTGTGGGCACCGGCTTTGGTGCGGGCGAAGGCGTGCTTGCCAGTCGCCTGCAGGCGCGATTGCACAGCGTTGATGCACAGGCGCTGCCGCGCGCTTCGGACGTGCTCAGGCTCGCGGTGCCGGCGATGGCGCGCGGCGAGGGCATCGCGCCGGAATTGGTGCAGCCGGCCTACCTGCGTGACAACGTCGCCTTGACCCTGGTCGAGCAGCAGGCGCTGCGCGCCTCCAAGGGGTGATCGCGCGCGCGCCCGCACGGTCCCGTTTCCGTGGCTGCCTGCTGGGTTTGGCGGTTGGCGACGCGCTTGGGACCACCCTGGAGTTCCGCGCCCCGGGAAGTTTCGTGCCGCTCACCGACATGATCGGTGGTGGCCCGTTCGGCCTGCAGCCAGGGCAGTGGACCGACGACACCTCGATGGCACTGTGTCTTGCGCACAGCCTGCTGCACTGCCGGGGCTTCGATGCGGTCGATCAGATGAACCGCTATTGCAACTGGTACCGGCACGGTTACATGAGCAGTACCGGCGAATGTTTCGATATCGGTGGCACCGTCAGCCAAGCGCTGGAAGCCTATCTGCGCAGCGGTGATCCGTTCAGCGGCAGCCAGGCAGAAAGCACTGCTGGCAACGGCTCGTTGATGCGTCTTGCCCCGGTGGCGATGTACTACGCGCACAGCCCCCTGGCGGTGGTGGCCACGATGGCCGCTGACAGCTCCCGCATAACGCATGCCGCGACTGAAGCGGTGGATGCCTGCGTGCTGTTTGCCGCGCAGTTGCGCATGGCGCTGGCGGGTCACGACAAGCAGGCCATCCTGCTGGGGCATGGGGCAACGCCGGGTGCACCGGCGATTGCAGCGCTCGCACTGCGCGATCATGTGGCTGTGGACGCGGCTGCAATCCGTGGCAGCGGCTATGTGGTGGACGCGTTGTCGGCTGCACTCTGGTGCTTTGCCACCACCGACGATTACGCCAGCGCTGTGCTCAAGGCCGCCAATCTCGGTGATGACGCCGATACCACGGCAGCCATCTGCGGCCAGTTGGCCGGTGCCTATTACGGACTGGAGGGCATTCCGGCGGGGTGGCGGCAAACCTTGCATGACGCCCCGATGCTGCTGGCCGTCGCCGATGATCTGCTGCAGGCCGCACTCAGCGCCTGAATGACGTTGCAGCTGCACGCGTCTTTCAGCATGGCCGCCATACGGCTTGTTTCAGGAGGACGGGTTGCTCAGCGATCGTCGTGCAGCTGCCCGCCGGGCAGGAAGACCCAGGTACGGGTGACCTGCAGGATGTCGATGTTGTCCTCGGTCCTGGGCAGGGCCGGGAAGGGCTGCGCCAGTTCGATCACTCGCAGCGCGGTGGCATCAAGCAGGGGTACGCCGCTGCTGCGCAGGATGCGGCTGCTCTCCACGGTTCCATCGCGGCGCACGCCGACGGTGATCACCACCTGGCCGGCGAGCCGGCGCTGGCGGGCTTCGTCGGGATAGTTGAGGTTGCCCACGCGCTCGGCCCGGTCCACCCAGGCGCGCAGGTAGTTGGCGTAGGCGTATTCGCGGGTGCTGGCTGACACGAACTTGCGGTTGGGTCGCTTGGCGTACTGTTCCGAGCGCAGGTGCACCTCGGCTGCCAGCCGGGCCATTTCGGCATCGCGCTGTTCGCGCGCGGTCATCGGTGCATCGGCATCGGGTCGCTCGGGCAGAGGCTGCGATTGCGCGTTGGCAACCACGTCCTTGGCCGTGCTGCTGGTGATCACCCGTGCCTGTGGCGGTGGCGGTGCGGCGGCGGTCTGGGCCTGCAGCGGGATCGGAGCCAGCCCGTCCTGGGCCTGCGGCACGATGCCGGACTGCGCATCGCGCGGCCGCTGGGCCTTGTCATGGTCACCGCCGCCCTGCTGGTTGGCCTGGGCCAGGAAATCGGCCTGCTTGGGTGTCAGTGGCGTACTGGTCTGGCTGAAGATCACATCCAGGGTCGGCACCAGCGGGGCGTTGCCGCTGACCGCAAAACCCACCCCCAGGATCAGCAGCCCATGCACCAGCACCGACAACACCAAGGTGGCGGTCAAGCGTTGTTGCTCGGTGACCCGGGGGGCGGCCGGCAGGACGTCAGGCTGGGAGTACATCAGGCCAGGCCAGCCTCGAGCGCATCGAACAACTGGCCGGCGATGTTGAGGCCGTACTGGGCATCAAGCTCACGTACGCAGGTCGGGCTGGTGACGTTGACCTCGGTGAGGTAATCGCCAATCACGTCCAGGCCCACGAAACGCATGCCACGGCGCTTCATTTCCGGGCCGACCTGGGCGGCGATCCAGCGATCGCGCTCGCTCAGCGGGCGGCCTTCGCCGCGGCCGCCGGCAGCCAGGTTGCCACGGAACTCGTCGCCCTGCGGAATGCGTGCCAGGCAATAGTCCACCGGTACACCATCGATCAACAGGATGCGCTTGTCACCGGCGCTGATGTCCGGGATGAAGCGCTGCGCGAGCGCAAGGTGGCGGCCACCGTCGGTCAGCGTCTCCAGGATGACGTTGAGGTTGGGGTCGCCGGTACCGCTGCGGAAGATCGAGCGCCCGCCCATGCCGTCCAGCGGCTTGAGCACGGCCTGCCCATGTCCCAGCACGAAAGCCTTCAGCTCGGCCGCATTGCGGCTGACCAGGGTGGGCGGGCAGCATTGCGGGAACAGCAGCGCGGCCAGTTTTTCATTGAAGTCGCGCAGCCCCTGCGGGTCGTTGACCACGGTCGCGCCGGCCTGTTGGGCGACGCTGAGGATGTGGGTGTCGTACAGGTATTCGCCGTCGAACGGCGGGTCCTTGCGCATCAGCACGATCTGGCCGGGGCCGAAGGCCAGCGGCGCGAACTCGCCCAGGCTGAACCAGCCTGCCTTGTCGTCACGCACCTGCAGCGGGGCAACCTCGGCCTGGGCCTGGCCGCCGTGCAGCGACAGCCCGCCGGGGCGGACATAGTGCAGGCGGTGGCCACGGCGCTGGGCTTCCAGCAGCATGGCAAACGTGGTGTCCTTGGCGATCTTGATGTGGGCGATGGGGTCCATCACCACGATGACATCTAATGGCATGACTTGAATCCGGCAGTGCAGCGGTCATGGTAGCGGTTCGGGCGGGGGGCGCACAGCCGGAAAAACGGAACAGTGGAGCCTGAATGGAGCTGCGCTCGAAGTGGGATTGGTATCACATTAGGCTGACAGCAGAGCCGGGCCGAATGTGCCCTGCTTGACAGTTCGGGGCAGGACTGGGATATAGATGCGCTTTCGCGGCGGCATCACGTTCGGTGTGGGCCGCGCGTCCGGGGAAATTGCTAATGGTTGAAAACATGGCTGCGGGTGGGGAACTCGCAGGGCTGAAGGTGATGGTCATCGACGACTCGAAGACCATCCGTCGCACGGCTGAAACACTGCTCAAGCGGGAAGGTTGCGAGGTCGTGACCGCGACCGACGGTTTCGAGGCCTTGGCCAAGATCGCCGATCAACAGCCGCAGATCATCTTCGTCGACATCATGATGCCGCGCCTGGATGGCTACCAGACCTGCGCGCTGATCAAGGGCAACCAGCTGTTCAAGGGCACGCCGGTGATCATGCTGTCGTCCAAGGACGGCCTGTTCGACAAGGCGCGTGGCCGCATCGTGGGCTCCGAACAGTATCTGACCAAGCCTTTTACCCGCGACGAACTACTGGGTGCCATCCGCACATACGTCAACGCCTGACCAGGGGGTAAGGCACAATGGCTCGAATTTTGTTGATCGAGGATTCACCGACCGACAGGGCGGTGTTTACGCAATGGCTGGTCAAGGCCGGGCACGAGGTGCTGGCTGCCGACAATGCCGAGGAAGGGCTGCAACTGGCGCGCAGCCAGGGGCCGCAACTGGTGCTGATGGACGTCGTGCTGCCGGGCATGAGTGGCTTCCAGGCCACCCGCGCGCTGTCGCGTGACGAAACCACCCGCGACATCCCGGTGCTGATCGTCAGCACCAAGGGCATGGAAACCGACAAGGCCTGGGGCATGCGTCAAGGGGCCACCGATTACATCGTCAAGCCGCCGCGTGAGGACGAACTGATCGCGCGGATCAACAAACTGGTGGGTTGATGCGTTCTCCATTCGACATCCTTGAAGCTTACGAACGGCGCAGCCTGGCGCATGCGGTGCAGTTGCCGGAACGGCGCTTCTCGCAGGATGTCTGGCGTGGCGTGGGTTACCGGGTTGGCAGCCGCCACCTGGTATCCGATTTCCGCGAAGTGGTGGAAATCGTACCGATGCCGCCGGTCACCCCGGTGCCGGGCGCACAGCCCTGGTTGCTGGGCGTGGGCAACCTGCGCGGCAACCTGTTCCCGGTGGTGGACCTGAAGTATTTCCTCGAAGGCGAGCGCACCGCGCAGCAGGAAGGCCAGCGCGTGCTGATCATGCGCCAGGCCGGCGGCGACGTGGCGCTGGTCATCGACGAGCTCTACGGCCAGCGCAGCTTCGAGGCGCAGATGGGTGTGCCCGCCGGCGATATCGCCCAGGGCCGCTACGCGCACTTCGTCGAGCGCGGCTTCCATGACGAGGGCCGCGATTGGGGCGTGTTCTCGCTGTCGCTGCTTTCCCGCACTCCTGAATTCCGGCAAGCCGCCGCCTGACCGGCGGCTTGCCACTTCGCATTGGATACCGAGGTCGAACGATGAGTACTGCTCCCGAAGCCGCCAGGACTGGCAAGCTTGGCAATCTGGGCACCAACTTCTGGCTGGGCCTGCTGGTGTTGTCGATGATCGTGTTCGGCGCCAATACCGGCGTGGCGACATGGCAGGGCAGCCGCCTGGCAGGCGCCAGTACCGGTGCCGCTGACCTGCAGGTGCTGTCGCAGCAGTTGGCCAACCAGGGCCGTGAGGCGGTGGCCGGCAGCCGTGACAGCTACGCTGCGTTCAAGGACACCCGCGGCAAGGTCGAAAGCACCGTGAGCGAGCTGCAGGGCCGCTACGGCAACGAGAGCGGCGTGTCCGGCCCGTTGGGCAACCTGGTCGATACCTGGAAGCCGCTGTCCAAGAACGCCGAGCAGATCGTTGCCTCCGAGCCGGCGGTGCTGGCGCTGGCCGGCAACGCCGACAGCTTCGTGGGTGCGGTGCCGCAGCTGCAGGCGCAGCTGAACGAAGTGGTGCGCGCGATGACCGCTGGTGGCGCGCAGTCCTCGCAGGTCTACAACGGTCTGCAGCAGGTGGTGGTGGTGGGCACCATGGCTCGCCGTGTTACCGAAATCCGCGCCGGTGGCGCTGCCGCCAGCGGCGCCGGTGACGCACTGGCCCGCGACATGGTGGTGTTCTCGCAGGTGCTTGAAGGCCTGCGCCACGGCAACCAGGAAATGGGTATTGCCGCCGTGCGCAGTGCCGATGCCCAGGTTGCCCTGGAGCAGTCGGCCAACCAGTGGGCCAAGATGAAAAAGGACGCCGACGCCATCCTGGCCAGCTCGCGCAACCTGTTCGCCGCACAGTCCTCGGCCGCCGCGCTGGCGACCGGCTCGGACAAGATGCTGGAAAGCAGCCGCAAGCTGTTCGATGCGTTCTCGGCTTTCGGTTCGGCCCGCGATACCCGCATCTTCCCGAACTTCTGGTGGAGCGTGATCTTCGGCGGCCTGTCGGTGCTGTCGATCATCGGCTTCGTGTGGAGCTCGGTGCGCAGCCGCTCCCGCGAGCAGGAAGTGCGTTACCAGACGCAGGTGGAGTTCAACAGCCGTAACCAGCAGGCAATTATGCGTCTGCTGGACGAAATCAGCTCGCTCGGTGAGGGTGACCTGACGGTGAAGGCCTCGGTGACCGAGGACATGACCGGCGCCATCGCCGACGCTATCAACTACGCCGTGGATGAACTGCGCCACCTGGTGACCACCATCAACGACATCTCCTCGAAAGTGGCGGTGTCGGCACAGGAAACCCAGGCGACGGCCATGCAGCTGGCCGAGGCCGCCGGCCACCAGGCCGATGAAATCACCAGTGCCTCGGACCGCATCGGCGAAATCGCATCGTCCATTGAGCAGGTGTCGCGCAACTCCAGTGAGTCGGCCGAGGTGGCACAGCGCTCGGTGGTGATCGCCACCGAGGGTGCTGGCGTGGTGCGCCAGACCATCCAGGGCATGGACCAGATCCGCGACCAGATCCAGGAAACCTCCAAGCGCATCAAGCGCCTGGGCGAGTCCTCGCAGGAGATCGGCTCGATCGTGGAACTGATCAACGACATTTCCGAGCAGACCAACATCCTGGCATTGAACGCCGCCGTGCAGGCAGCGTCAGCCGGTGAGGCCGGCCGCGGTTTCGCGGTGGTGGCCGACGAAGTGCAGCGGCTGGCAGAACGTACCTCCGGCGCGACCCGCCGAATCGAAGGCCTGGTGCAGGCGATTCAGGCCGATACCAACGAAGCGGTCACCTCGATGGAACAGACCACCGCCGAAGTGGTGTCCGGTGCCCGCCTGGCCGAGGACGCCGGTACTGCACTGACCGAAATCGAACGCGTGTCCAACGCGCTCAACAACCTCATCAAGAACATCTCCATCGCCGCGCACCAGCAGGCCTCGGCAGCTACCGACATCACCCAGACGATGGGCGTGATCCGGCAGATTACCGGCCAGACCTCGCAGGGTGCCGGGCAGACCGCCGATTCGCTGGGCCAGCTGAACCAGTTGGCAGCGGAACTGCGTCGTTCGGTGGCCGACTTCAAGCTGCCGGCTTGATCGTCGGCGCGCTGAGCAGGTGGGGATGCAAAGGAACCAGCAGATGAAGTTTCGTCATACCGCAATGCAGGGCCGCCAGGACGGCATGCAGATGATCCTGCACGGGGGAGTGCAATGAGTACCTTGCGCGATGCCATGAGCCACGCGGCACTGGGTTGGGTGAAGCCCGAGCTGGACGAGACCCTGCGCCAGGTGCGCAGCGAGGTTGAGGCCTATGTCGAGGAGCCCAGCGACACCGGCCGCATGCGCTTCTGCGCCGGCTATCTGCACCAGGTGCAGGGCACCTTGCGGATGGTGGAACTGTATGCCCCGGCGATGGTTGCCGAGGAAATGGAGCTGCTGGCCAATGCCGTGCGCGAGGACGCCGTGCCCGACCGCGAGGAGGCCTGTGCCACCTTGATGCGCGGTACCGTGTTGCTGCCGGATTATCTGGAGCGCCTGCAGAACGGCCACCGCGACATTCCCATCGTGTTGCTGCCGCTGCTCAATGAAATCCGCGCTGCGCGCGGTGCTGAAGGCATCAACGAAAGCGTGCTGTTCGCCTTCAACCCGGACGCCGGCGACGCCAGCCCGGCCGAGCTCGAGCATGCCCGTGGCAGCCTGAGCGGGCGCAACCGTGAGCTGCTGGACACGGTAGGCGGTGCGGTCAAGGAAGAACTGATGCGCATCAAGGATGCGCTGGACCTGCACGTACGCACCGGTGGCAATCCTGCCGAGCTGCAGGTGCAGGTGAACGAACTTGGTGCTGTCTCCGACACCCTCGGCGTGATGGGCCTGGGCGTGGCCCGTGGCATCGTCGCCCAGCAGCGCGATGCGCTGCGCGACGTGGTGTCGGGCAATCGCAACATCGACGACAACCTGCTGCTGGATATCGCCGGCGCGCTGCTCTATGTGGATGCATCGCTGGACGACCAGGTAGCCCACCTGGGCGCCAGTACTGCCGGTGAGGACGATCCTGCATCGGTGGAAACCCGCCGCACGGTGGAGGTGCTGGCCCACGAAGCCATCGCCAACTTCACCGCGGCACGCGAGTCCTTTGTCGCCTTCATTGAAACCAGCTGGGACCACCAGCGCCTGACCGAAGTGCCGCGCCTGCTTGGCGAGGTTGCCGGTGCGCTGCGCATGCTGGACCTGCCGGCACCGGCGGATTACCTGCAGGCGGTGCGCGAATACATCAAGGTTGAACTGGTCGAGCGCCAGCGCGTGCCCAGTGGCCGCCAGCTGGACACCCTGGCCGACGCAATGGCCAGCCTTGAGTACTACCTGGAAGCCCTGCGCGATCGCCGCCCGGGCCGCGAGGACATCCTCGACATCACCCGCAGCAGCCTGGAGGCGCTGAACTATTGGCCGCTGCCCAGTGCATCGGCCGCGCCGGTGGTGGCTGTGCCGGCGGCTGAAACGGTCGCCGCACCGGCCTGGGGCCTGGACCCGATTGCGCGCCCGGATGCCGTCGAACCGGTTCAGGACGTGCCATCTGCCGCCATTGAGGCTGACGTGCCGGACAGCGCATGGAGCGTGGAGCCGGTTGCGGCATCGCCCGCCATCGCGTCGCTGCACGATGCTGCCGAAACTGCCCATGTTGCTGTGCCCGCTGCCGACTGGAACGTCGAGCCGTTGGTCGAGGCCTTGGCACCTGCCGAAATGCAGCAGGAAACTTTCGAAGAAGCTCCCGTCGCAGGGCAGGATGCGGCGGCCCAGACGGCTGTCGCAGCGCCCAGCGGGCCGCCGCCGCTGCCGCCTTTGGCGGAAGCCCCGGCAGCTGCACGTCAGGAATATCCCTTGGTGTTTGGTGCCGCCATCAACGCCAAGCCGGTGCCGGTTGCCGAACCGCCGGTCATTGCGCAGACCGCAGCGGAGTCGTTGCCCTACGCGACGCAGAGCACCGGATTTGATCCGGTTGCAGCGGAAGCGCCGGCGCAGCAGGACAGCACCTACACCCTTGCGCCGATCGCCCTGGAAGGCCATCTGGACACCGAGCCCAGCCTGACGGGTGATGCGCTGCACGGCAGCTTCGATCCGGTTGCGGCAGAAAGCGATGCAGCTGCGGTTGCCAGCGACACCTACAGCTTCGACAGCAGCCTGCTGGAACTGGAGATGGAGCCGGTGGCCGCTTCGGTCGGGGCCACGCAGGCACCGGCGCACGTTGAAATGTCGCTGGCCGACGGTTTCTTCGAGGCGGACCTGGAAGAACCGGTCACCGTGGCCGAGGCCTCGACCAACGCGGGTGCCTGGCAGCTGGAAGAGATCACCGCCAGCGTGCAGGACGATGGCGCGTTGCAGCTGGAGCAACACAGCGCAGGCACCGCGGCGACCGATTGGCAGCTGCAGGACATCGAGCCGGAGCTTGTTGCTTCGGACGATGGTGCGCGCGATGCCGCCGGCTCGCTGCCGGCGGATGTCACTGCCGAAGGCGACGCGGTAACTGCCCCGGACGTGACCGCGTCTGCTCAAGACAACGTGCCCGAACCCGTCTTGGAGGACGCTGAAGCAGCGGCCTTCCTGGCCGAGCTGGATGCCGCTGCGGCGGCCTTCGATCCCTTCGCGCAGCCCGCCGTCGAAGCCGTAGCGCCGCAGGAAGCCGCCGAAGCCGCTGTCGCCACCACGACCGTGGCAGCTGCAACGGTGCCGGCACTGGACGGTGGTTTCATCGACAACGGCGAAGATATCGACCAGGACATCCGCGATGTCTTCATCGAGGAGTTCGACGAAGAGCTGGAGAACCTCGGCAAGCTGCTGCCGGCCTGGCGCGCGGCGCCGGCCAACATGGAAAGGCTGCGCCCGGTGCGCCGCGTGTTCCATACGCTCAAGGGCAGTGGGCGCCTGGTTGGCGCGCGCACCCTGGGCGAGTTCAGCTGGAAGATCGAGAGCATGCTCAACCGCGTACTGGATGGCAGCCGCCCGGCCAGTCCGGCGGTGCTTGCACTGGTGGGCCAGGCTTACGACGTGTTGCCCGAGCTCAATGCGGCATTGCGCGGCAGCGGCAGCATCCACTCCGACCTGTTGGCGATCCAGGACGTAGCCGACCGTGTGGCCGCTGGTGAAGAGGCGTTCTACGTGGCTGGCGCAAGCGAGGCAGCGGCACCGCCTGTTGCAGCGGTGCCGCAGACGGAAGTGCCGGTGCAGCCGGCGGACGTTGCCGACGTGCTCGATGGCACGCCGGCGTCGGTGGACAGCGTGCTGCGTGAAATCCTGGAAGCCGAGATCGGCGTGCATCTGGGGACGGTCAACGCCTGGTTGCTGCAGTCGGCAACCCAGCCGCAGGCGGTATCGGAAGATCTGCTGCGTGCGGTCCATACCATGAGTGGTGCCTTTGCGATGACCGATGTGCCGGTCATCACCGGCATCACCACCCCGGCCGAATCCTTCGTCAAGCGTTCGCTGGCTGCCGGCATCGTGCCGGGCGTGGCCGGTGTGGCTGCGCTGGCGCAGATGGCGGCCGCGGTGGATGCAACCATCAGCGCGCTGCGCCAACCGTCACCGCGCATTCCTGCGTTCCCGGGCCTGGCTGAACGCCTGCAGGCCCTGGTCGACGGCTTGCCGGACGCCAAGTGGCCGCCGATGGCGCTGGACGACGAACTGCCGCCGGTGCCGGCGGACACCGTGCCGGAAACCGCCGAAGTCACCGCGCCGGCAAAGGCGGAACTGGTCGCGATGGAAGACCTGTCTGCCTATTTCGACAAGTCGATGCTGGAAGACACGCTTGGCGAGCTGCCGTCGTTTACGGCGCCCGTGGTGCCGGAGGCAACCCCGGCGCCGCTGGTCGAAGCACCCGCCGCACGTTGGGGCGAACCGACCCCGTCTGCTGCCAGCGCGCCGTCGGATGCGGTCGCTGCCGCGCTTTCCATCGTTGCCGGTTTGAGCGCCCGCTCGGCTGATCAGGCCGAGGTCACAGCACCGGTGGATGCTGTCGGAGCGACCGCGGCTGAAGCACCGGTTGAAGCGGACGACGTTGGGGTCGCAGCCCTGCAGGTAGAGGCAGGCGAAGCAGAAGCTATCGAAGTAGAGGCTGTCGAAGCGGAAGCTGTCGAGGTAGATGCCGTCGAAGCAGAAGCTGTCGAGGCAGAAGCCGTCGAAGCAGAAGCTGTCGAGGCAGAAGCTGTCGAGGCAGAAGCTGTCGAGGCAGAAGCTGTCGAGGCAGAAGCCGTCGAAGCGGAAGCCGTCGAAGCAGAAGCTGTCGAAGCAGAAGCTGTCGAAGCAGAAGCTGTCGAAGCAGAAGCTGTCGAAGCAGAAGCTGTCGAGGCAGAAGCTGTCGAAGCAGAAGCCGTCGAGGCAGAAGCTGTCGAGGCAGAAGCCGTCGAAGCAGAAGCTGTCGAAGTGGAAGCTGCCGAGGTAGAAGCCGTCGAAGTGGAAGCTGCCGAGGCAGAAGCCGTCGAGGCAGAAGCCGTCGAGGCAGAAGCTGTCGAAGCAGAAGTTGTCGAAGTGGAAGCTGCCGAGGCAGAAGCTGCCGAGGCAGAAGCCGTCGAGGCAGAAGCTGTCGAAGCAGAAACCGTCGAGGCAGAAGTTTTCGAGGCAGAAGCCGTCGATGCAGACGCTTCGCAGGCGGATACTGCCGCGTTGGATCTGGGCGAAGCAGAAGCCGGCCAGCAAGCCGCGGCGGAAGCGCCGGTTTCCGTGGATGCGGATGGCAGCACGGTCTCGAAGATCGAGCTGGCGCCGCTGACCGCGCCGGTGTTCGAGAGCGTGCCGGCTGCGGTGTTGGAACCGTCAGGCAGCCAGTTCGACACGGGTCACCTCGACTTCAACGAGCTGGATCGCGAGCTGGTGGACATCTTCGTCGAGGAAGGCAAGGACCTGCTCGACCATTGCGACGGCCTGATCAGCGAACTGCGCGCTGCGCCGGAAGACCGCGAAGTGCTGGCTGGCCTGCAGCGTGACCTGCATACCCTCAAGGGTGGCGCACGCATGGCTGGCATCAATGCCATCGGCGACCTGGGCCACGGCATCGAATCGCTGTTGGAAGCCGTGGCTGCCAACCGCACTGAGATCACCCGTAGCGATCTGCAGTTGCTGGAGCGCGGTTTCGACCGCCTGCACCAGCTGCTGATCCGTACCGGCGAACACCGCGCGGTGCAGATGCCGACGGATCTGATCGAGGCGTTCGAGGCGCGTACCGATGGCCGTGCCGAGGCCGCGCCGGCCCCGGTCGAAGCGGCGGTCAGCGACAGTGCACCGCAGGTTGCGGTGGAACAGCTGGACGTGCAGCCGCAGCCGCTGGCCGAAAGCGTGCCGTTGTCGGCGCCGGTCATCGACGAGGCCAGCAGCGAGGACGAAGCCGCGCCGCGGGGCCAGGAACAGGTGCGCGTGCGCGCTGACCTGCTCGACAGCCTGGTCAACCACGCCGGCGAAGTGGCCATCTACCGCTCGCGCCTGGAACAGCAGCTGGGTGCCTTCCGTGGTGCCATGGCCGAATTGGACCGCACCAACGCGCGTCTGCGCGACCAGTTGCGTCGTCTTGACCTGGAAACCGAAGCGCAGATCGTGGCGCGCTACCGCCGCGAGCATGAGCAGGCCGACCAGACCTTCGATCCGCTGGAACTGGACCGCTTCTCCACCCTGCAGCAGCTCAGCCGTGCGCTGAACGAATCGGCGGCCGACTTGGGTGGCCTGCAGAGCGTGCTGGACGACCTGTCGCGCAACTATGACGTGTTGCTGCAGCAGCAGTCACGCGTCAGCTCGGAACTGCAGGACGGCCTGATGCGTGCGCGCATGGTGCCGTTCGACGGTCTGGTGCCGCGCCTGCGTCGCGTGGTCCGCCAGGCGGCCCAGGACACCGGCAAGCAGGTGCAGCTGAAGCTGGAAGGCACCCACGGCGAACTGGACCGCAACGTACTCGATCGCATGGTCGCGCCGCTGGAGCACATGCTGCGCAACTCGGTCGCCCACGGCCTGGAAGTGCCCGAGGCGCGTGCTGCCGCCGGCAAGCCGGAAGAAGGTGAGATCGCCCTGCGCCTGCGCCGGGAAGGTTCGGAAATCGTGCTGGAAGTGGCCGATGACGGTGCCGGCCTGGATCGCGCAGCGATCCGCCGCCGCGCCGAGCAGCGCGGCCTGCTGGCCGCCAACGAGGAAATCGCCGACGCCCGCCTGGATCAGATGATCTTCGCCTCGGGCTTCAGTACCAGCGAGCAGGTCAGCCAGCTGGCCGGCCGCGGCGTGGGCATGGACGTGGTGCGCAACGAAGTGCGCCAGTTGGGCGGCTCGGTGGACATCCTGTCCGAGCGCGGCCACGGCGCCACCTTCACCCTGCGCCTGCCGCAGACCTTGGCCGTCACCCAGGCCGTGTTCGTGCGCATTGGCGAAACCACCTACGCGGTACCGGTGGCGTCGGTCAGCGGTATCGGCCGCATTTCGCGCGAGCGCTTCGAGTCCGGTGAGGGCGGTTACCACTACAACGGCGAAGACTTCAGCCTGTACAACCTTGGCGCGCTGGTCGGCCTGGCGGCCGCCAAGGCCGAAGGCCAGAGCGAGATCCCGCTGTTGCTGGTGCGCTCCGGCGACCTGCGCGCGGCGGTCGCGATCGACCAGGTGCTGGGCAACCGCGAAATCGTGGTCAAGCCGGTGGGCCTGCAGATCGCCTCGGTACCGGGCATCTACGGCGCCACCATCACCGGTGAGGGCAATGTGGTGGTGATCCTGGACGTGGCACCGCTGGTGCGCCGTCATCTCACCCAGCCACAGCAGCCGGTGGAAGTGGCCGCCGCCAGCAGCCAGCGGCATGTACCGCTGGTGATGGTGGTCGACGACTCGCTGACCATGCGCAAGGTCACCGGCCGCGTGCTGGAGCGCCACAACCTGGACGTGGTCGCCGCGCGCGACGGCGTCGAGGCGCTGGAGCTGCTGGAGGAGCGCGTGCCCGACCTGATGCTGCTGGATATCGAAATGCCGCGCATGGACGGCTACGAGCTGGCCACCGCCATGCGTGCCGATCCGCGCTACAAGGACGTGCCGATCGTGATGATCACCTCGCGCAGCGGTGACAAGCACCGCCAGCGTGCCTTCGAGATCGGTGTGCAGCGCTATCTCGGCAAGCCGTACCAGGAGTTGGATTTGATGCGCAATGTCTATGACCTGCTGGGGATCGCCCGTGCACGCGACTGATGACACTGCCTGCCTGGTTGCCTTGCTGGCCCGCGCCGGCGTCGCCCGCGATCGCCTGCGCGAAGGGGTGAGCGCTGCGGGTGGCCACGTCGTGCTGGAAGAAGACCCCAACACGCTGGATCTGGCCGCACTGCAGGCCGCCGCCCCCCAGGTCGTGCTGGTGGCGTTGGAACCGGCCGTCGAAGACGCGCTGGAACAGCTGGAAAACGTGTTGGAAAGCGGCCAGTACAACCTGATGTTCGAAGAGGCTGAACTGGCCGCGCGGCGTGAGGGCTGGGAGGCACAGCGCTGGGTACGCCATCTGGCGGCCAAGCTGCAGGGCCATGCCAACGTGCTGCCGCCGGGCCAGGAAAGCGAAGCGGACGTTACACCTGCTGCGCCAGAACAGGCACCGGCGCCGGAACAACAGCAGGAACAACCGGCGCAGCCGGAATCGAATGCAGGTTTGCAGTTCGACCCGGCCTTGGCCGAAGCGGAGGATTTTGCCAGTGCGGCGTTCTCTCCTGCGCCGGTGCAGCGCGAAGCCCCCGCTGCGGTGTTGTCGTTCGAGGAACTGATCGCCTCGGCGGCATCGCCGGCACAGTTCGCGGAGGAATCGGTTGATTCAGGCACGCGCGGCATGCCGCCGCCGTTGCCTTCGGCATCGGAACAGCCTGCTGCGGGCACGCCGGCAACACCGGTTGCGGGCAAGGGCTTCTCGGAATGGTCGCTGCTGGAAGACGATGCCTATACCGAAGCCGCACCGGCAGTGGAGGTGGCGGCCGAGCCGCCGCCTGCGTTGGCCAGCCTGCTGAACAGTTCGCTGTCGCTGGTGGAGCTGGAAGAAACCGCTGACGGTGGCAGCCGCAATGCGGTGCTGCTGGTTGCCGGTATTGGTGGCCCTGATGCGGTACGCCGGGTGCTGGCCGGCCTGCCGGAGGACTTCAATCGCCCGGTATTGGTGCAGCTGCGTCTGGACGGCGGCCGCTATGCCAATCTGGTCAAGCAGATGTCGCGTGCCGCAGTTCTGCCGGTGGCGCTTGCCGATCCGGGCCAGGCCCTGCAGCAGGGGAATATCTACATCCTGCCGGACGGCATTGGCCTGGCGTCCGAGACGTCGGGGTTGGTGTTCAGCGCCACTGCCTCTGACCTGCTGTCGGCGCTGCAGCCCGAAGGCAGCGCGGTGTTGCTGCTCAGCGGTGCGGACGTGGCCCTGGTCGAGCCGGTGCTGGCATTTGCCGGCAGTGGCGGCTGGGTTGCCGGCCAGGTCGGCGAGGGGTGCTATGACCCGGCCGCCGCAAGCCAGCTGGCGGTTGCCGGCATGTTGGCGGGTGATCCAGAACATCTGGTGGCGGAACTGGCTGCCCATTGCGGCAACTGAGATCGCACCTGCCTAGGAACTGACGATGAGCTACGCAAACAAAGACGAAGTACGCGGTGTCCTGATCCAGTCAGGCAATGAGCGGGTGCTGTTGCCCAACGCCACCGTGGCCGAAATGATGGCGCGCGTATCGGTGCAGCCGCTGGCCAACGCACCGACCTGGTTGGTCGGGCAGATCGCTTGGCATGGCTGGAGCGTGCCGCTGCTGTCCTACGCGGGCCTGAGCGGGCACGGCAGTGAGTCGTTGGGCAGCAACAACAAGGTGGTGGTGCTCAAGGCGCTGGGCGGTAACCCGGACTTGCCGTACTTCGCGCTGTTGACCCAGAGCTTCCCGCAACTGATCGCGGTGCCGCGCGACGGTCTTCTGGCCGACGCATCGGAAGAAAACCTGCCCGATGGCGTGCACATGCGTGTGCTGCTGGGCGAACAGAGTGCGCTGCTGCCGGACCTGGATGCGATCGAGGCGGCGGTAACCAGCGCGCTGGCCAACATCGCGGCATGAGCGGACAGGCACGGCGTCCGCCGATCAGCTGAACGTCAAAGCCCGGGCCAGCCCGGGCTTTTTCTTGACCGCATGCGTGGTGGAAGCCGCGAAGCGCATGAAACATACCTGCGTTTGAATGGCGGCCCGGCGATGCGTGCTTCGCGGCTTGCGGCGTGCCTGCCGAGTGGGGTTACAGGTCGCCCAGCCGCGCCTGCAGGGCGGCTATCGCGGCCAGGCCGGCGGTCTCGGTACGCAGGATGCGCGGACCCAGCTGCAGGCCCTGGAAACCGGCTTCGGCCAGTACCTGGCGGTCACGTGGTGACCAACCGCCTTCCGGGCCGATCGCAATCACCACGCCGTTGGCCGGGGCAGCGGACAGCCCGGCGAGGCGATGCTCGCCCTCCGGGTCCAGGGTCAGACGCAGGGTCTGCGCAGGCAAGGATGCTGCCGCAGCGGCCAGCGCCTGCGGTGCAGCGATGGCGGGAATGCGCGCCCGCCCGGACTGGCCACAGGCCGAGGCGACCACGCTGCGCCAATGGGCGATGCGCTTTTCCGCACGCGCCGCATCCAGTTTCACCTCGGTGCGTTCGGCATTGACCGGGATGATCGCGTTCACGCCCAGCTCGGTTGCCTTCTGCAGGATCAGATCCATCTTTTCGCCGCGGGCAATGCCCTGCAGCAGGGTGATGGCCAGCGGGGATTCGTTGTGCACGGGCTGGGCCGCATCGATTCGCAGCGTGACCTCGCGCTTGCCCAGGCCCACCACCACGGCGGTGTAGTCGTGGCCGTCACCGTTGAACAGCACGCAGGCATCGCCCTCGCGCAGGCGCATCACCCGCACCAGGTGGTTGGCGGCATCTTCGGGCAGGGCCACGGTCTGGCCCACGGCCAACGGCAGCGCGATGGGGCAGCGGGTCAGGCGCATGCGGCATCCTCATGACGGCGGGGCAACGGGGGGAGGGCTGGGTCTGTTAGCATTTCAGGTTCATGGAAACGTATCTGCCAATGCACATTCTATCGGTCTACCGCCGTCGTGCCGGGTGTGGCGCATGAGCCGCCGGCTTCCGCAGATCCACGGCATCACCGAAGAAACCATCGGTCCGTTCCAGCAGGAACAGCTGGACCTGGAGTTCTCCAACGGCGAACGCCGCCATTTCCAACGCCTGGTCAGCCGTGGCCATGGTGCGGTGGTGGTGGTGCCGATGCTGGATGATGAAACCGTGCTGCTGGTGCGTGAATACGCAGCGGGGCTGCATCGTTACGAACTGGGCCTGGTCAAGGGCCGCATCGATGCAGGTGAAACTCCGCTGCAGGCCGCCGACCGCGAGCTCAAGGAGGAGGCCGGCTATGGTGCCCGTCAGCTGGATACGCTGCGGGCGTTGACCCTTGCGCCTACTTACATGAGTCACCAGTCCTGGCTGGTGCTGGCGCGTGACCTATACCCGGAACGATTGCCCGGTGACGAGCCGGAGGAGCTGGAAGTGGTGCCCTGGAAACTTGCTGAACTGGACCAGTTGATGCTGCGTGAGGATTTTTCCGAAGGGCGTTCGCTGGCGGCGCTGTTCATCGCCCGTGAATGGCTGGGGCGCGGCGCATGATCATCAACCAGGCGTTGCGCGAAGCGGTCATCGACATCAGCCATCGTGCCGGTGCGGCGATCCTGCAGGTGTATGCCAATGGTTTCGATGTCCAGCGCAAGGACGACGACAGCCCGGTCACCAGCGCCGACCTGGCCGCGCACCGGCTCATCGTGCAGGGCCTGGGCGCGCTGACCCCCGATGTGCCTGTGCTGTCGGAGGAGTCGGCCCAGCTGCCATGGGAAACCCGCCGCCAATGGCAGCGCTACTGGCTGGTTGATCCGCTGGATGGCACCCGCGAGTTCATCAAGCGCAATGGCGAGTTCAGCGTCAACATCGCGTTGATCGATGCGGGCCTGCCCGTGTTCGGCGTGGTGCAGGCACCGGTGACCGGCGTGGTCTGGCACGGTCAGCGTGGCGGCAAGGCCTACCGGCGCGATGGCAGCAACGAGGACGCGATTGTCACCCGCGTGCCACCCGCGCTGCCGCTGCGGGTGGCTGCCAGCCGTTCGCACCGCAGCCCGCGGACCGAAGAACTGCTGGCGCGGATGGGGGATATTGAACTGATAGCGCAGGGCTCCTCGTTGAAGTTCTGCCGCATTGCCGAAGGGACGCTGGACGTCTACCCGCGGCTGGGCCCAACCAGTGAGTGGGACACTGCCGCCGGTCAATGCGTGTTGGAAGCGGCCGGTGGCGTTGTACTGGCGGCCGACAGTGGCGAACCGTTCCAGTACAACCAGCGCCCGCGCCTGCTCAACGGTGATTTCGTTGCCCTGGGCGATGCGTCGTTGCCGTGGCGCGATTGGGTGGCCGGCCTGTGAGAGCCGGTTGCCCTGTATTGCTTTGACCCCCACAACACGCCGGCCTCTGCCGGCGTCGTCGTCATGAAAGGTGGTAACAGATGGCCGAACTGACCGATATCCAATCCCTGCTGCAGATCATGGCGCGCCTGCGCGACCCGCAGCGCGGGTGTCCGTGGGACCTGCAGCAGGACTTCGCCAGCATCGCACCGTATACGGTGGAAGAAGCCTACGAAGTGGCCGACGCGATTGATCGCAACGATCTGGCGGAGCTGAAGGATGAACTCGGCGACCTGCTGCTACAGGTGGTGTTCCATGCGCAGATGGCGAGCGAGCAGGGTGCCTTCGATTTTGGCGATGTGGTGGCCTCGATCAGCAGCAAGATGCAGCGCCGCCACCCGCATATCTTTGGCGATGCGGCGGTCAGCGGCGCCGGTGAGGTCAGCGCCAACTGGGAAGCCATCAAGCGTGCCGAGCGTGCGGCCAAGGGCGAGCAGGACAACTCCGCGCTGGCCGGCATTGCCCGTGGCCTGCCGGAGTGGCAGCGCGCCACCAAGCTGCAATCGCGGGCCGCGCGCACCGGTTTCGATTGGCCCAGCGCCGCGCCGGTGCTGGACAAGCTGCGCGAGGAGGTGGACGAGGTACAGGCCGAGTTCGATGCCGCCGCTGCCGGTGCCGACAACCAGCAGCGCCTGCAGGAGGAGCTGGGCGACGTGTTGTTTGTCTGCGCCAACCTGGCCCGCCATGCCAAGGTTGACGTGGGCAGCGCGCTGCGCCAGGCCAATCACAAGTTCGAACGGCGCTTCCGTGCCATGGAGGCACAGGCGCAGTCATCCGGCGGCATGCAGGCGCTGTCGCTGGAACAGCAGGAAGCACTGTGGCAGGCGGTGAAACAGGCGGAAAAGGACGGCGGCCAGTGAAGACCTTCGCCCTGTTCCTGGTGACAGCGTTGGCGGAGATCGTCGGCTGCTACCTGCCATGGTTGTGGCTGCGCCAGCAGGGCAGCCCATGGTTGCTGCTGCCGGCCGCCGCCAGCCTGGCGTTGTTCGCCTGGTTGCTGACCCTGCACCCGACGGCCAGCGGGCGCGTTTATGCCGCCTATGGCGGCGTCTATGTCTGCGTGGCGCTGCTGTGGCTGTGGTTGGTCGATTCGGTCAAGCCCACGCGCTGGGACCTGCTGGGTGGCGCGTTGTGCCTGCTGGGCATGGCCGTGATCATGTTCGCGCCACGCAGCAGCTGAAAGCCCTATGCTGGCCGCTCCTGACGCCGGGGCCGGCCATGTCGCGTTTCAGCAGCTTCCGCCAGTTCTATCCGTTCTACCTGCAGGAGCACAGCAACGCAGTCAGCCGGCGCCTGCACTTCATCGGCAGCTGGGGCGTGCTGGGCTGCGTGTCGATGGCGCTCTGGCGTGGCCAATGGGGCTGGGTGCTGGCCGCGCTGCTGTGCGGCTACGGTTTTGCCTGGGTGGGGCATTTCTTCTTCGAGAAGAACCGCCCGGCCACCTTCCGCCACCCCTTGTATTCATTTGCCGGTGACTGGGTGATGTTCATCGACATCCTGCGCGGTCGCGTGCGCCTGTAGCGCAGCCGGCGACCTATACTCGCCAGACAACAGACTCGGCACAGGGAGTGGGCGATGGGCGGTGGCGCAGCGGTACTGGCATTGGTCGTGGCGGTGGCGGGGATCATCATCCTGTTCAAGACGGTACGGATGGTGCCGCAGGGCTATGAATGGACGGTGGAGCGCTTCGGCAAGTACACCAGCACGATGACCCCGGGTCTGCATTTCCTGATCCCCATCGTCTACGGGGTAGGGCGCAAGGTGAACATGATGGAGCAGGTGCTGGATGTGCCCAGCCAGGACGTCATCACCAAGGACAATGCCGTGGTGCGCGTGGATGGCGTGGTGTTCTTCCAGGTGCTGGACGCGGCCAAGGCTGCCTACGAGGTGGCCAACCTGGAAGTGGCGATGATCGCCCTGGTGCAGACCAACATCCGCACCGTGATCGGCTCGATGGACCTGGACGAATCGCTGAGCCAGCGCGAGACCATCAACGCCAAGCTGCTCAATGTGGTCGACCACGCGACCAACCCCTGGGGGGTCAAGGTCACCCGCATCGAGATCAAGGACATCCAGCCGCCAGCCAACCTAGTGCAGTCGATGCAGCAGCAGAAGATGGCCGAGCAGAACAAGCGTGCGGCAGTGCTTGAGGCCGAAGGTATTCGGCAGTCCGAAATTCTTCGCGCCGAGGGCCAGAAACAGTCCGCAGTGCTGGAGGCCGAGGGTCGCAAGGAGGCCGCGTTCCGCGATGCAGAGGCGCGCGAGCGGCTGGCCGAGGCCGAGGCCAAGGCGACCGCGATGGTCTCCGATGCCATCGCCAATGGCAGCGTGCAGGCCATCAACTACTTCATCGCGCAGAAGTACGTGGAAGCGTTCAGTGAGCTGGCCAGCTCGCCCAACCAGAAGCTGGTGCTGATGCCGATGGAGGCCACCGGGGTGATCAGCTCCATTGCCGGTATCTCCGAACTGGCCAAGGAAGCCTTCGCCAAGCAGGCCGACGCCAAGCCGACCGCACGCGGCAACCCGCCGCCGCTGGGGCGCTGAGCCATGCGCTGGGAAGTGGTGGTATGGGCGGCGCTGGCGGTGGGGTTGTTTGCCGCCGAGGCACTGGCGCCAGGTGCATTCATGCTGTGGATGGGCATTGCCGCAGCCATCGTGTTCCTGCTGGTATGGGCATTCGAGGGCATGACGGTGCTGCTGCAGGTCATCCTGTTCGTGGTGCTCAGCTTTGTGGCGATCCAGGTCTACCGCACCTGGTTCCGTCAACGCGCACGGCCCAGCGACCAGCCCTTGCTCAACCGCCGCGCCGAACAACTGGTCGGACGCGTGCTGGAGCTGGAGCAGGCCATCATCGATGGCACCGGCCGGGCCAAGGCCGACGATGCGCTGTGGGTGGTGTCCGGGCCTGACCTGCCCAGCGGCAGCCGGGTGCGGGTGGTGGCCGTGGATGGCATGACCCTGAAGGTGCAGCCGGTCTGAACCGGCGGCGGCACTGCCGTTGTGGCAGTGCCGCAGGTTTTAACGGTAACCATCTGGGATAATGGCGGCCCCCTTTTCGTGGAACGGCCATGACCCTGCAGACCAAGCTCAACGAAACCCACCGCTCACTCGGCGCCAAGATGGTCGACTTCGGCGGTTGGGACATGCCGATCCATTACGGGTCGCAGATCGATGAGCACCACCTTGTGCGCCGCGCCGCCGGCATGTTCGACGTCAGCCACATGACCGTGGTCGACCTGAAGGGCGCGCGCACCCGCGAGTTCCTGCGCCACCTGCTGGCCAACTCCATCGACAAGCTCAAGGTCACCGGCAAGGCGTTGTACTCGTGCATGCTCAATGCGCAGGGCGGCGTCATCGATGACCTGATCGTGTATTTCCTGGGCGAGGATTTCTTCCGCATGGTGGTCAACGCGTCCACCCGCGAGAAGGACCTGGCCTGGATCCGCCAGCACGCCGCGGCGTTTGACGTGGACGTGATCGAACGCGAAGACCTGGCCATCGTCGCGGTGCAGGGCCCGCAGGCACGCGAGCTGGTGGCCGGGCTGGTGGCGGAAAGCGACCGCGCGGCACTGGCCAAGCTGGGCCGCTTTGCTGCGCTGGACATCAAGGCGGCCGACGGCGTGCCGCTGTTCGTCGCGCGCACCGGGTACACCGGTGAGGATGGGTACGAAGTGCTGCTGCCGCAGGATGCGATCGTCGCCTTCTGGAATGCGCTGCTTGCCGCAGGCGTGAAGCCTGCCGGTCTGGGCGCACGCGACACGCTGCGCCTGGAAGCCGGCATGAATCTGTATGGCCAGGACATGGACGAAGCCATCAGTCCTTACGAAGCGGCGTTGGCCTGGACGGTCGCGCTGGACGATCTGGCCGATGGCACGCCGCGTGACTTCATCGGCCGCAGCGTGCTGGAAGCGCAGAAAGCCGCAGGCAATGCGCGGCAGATGATTGGCCTGGTGATGGACGAAAAGGGCGTGCTGCGCCATGGCCAGAAGGTGCTCACCGCCAATGGCGACGGTGAGATCCTGTCCGGCACGTTCTCGCCGACCCTGGGCAAGGCCATCGCGTTTGCCCGCGTGCCGGGTGGCGAGCCGGGCGATGTGCGCGTGGACATCCGCGGCAAGGAAGTGCCGGTGCGCGTGGTGAAGTTCCCGTTCGTGCGTGATGGCCAGGCACAGGCCGGTATCAATCCGTGATGCAGGACCGGGGCGGGCGCCAGCCCGCGCCCGGTTGGTTAAACTAGTAGTTCTTCCCGACCACCGTTTTTTCGGAGTAGTTCCATGAGCGAGATCCCCGGCGACCTGAAGTTCCTCAAGTCCCACGAATGGGCCCGTGTTGAAGGCAGCAACCGTGTCACCGTTGGTATTTCCGATCATGCCCAGGGCCTGCTGGGCGACCTGGTCTATGTCGAGCTGCCGGCAGTAGGCGACAGCATCCAGGCCGGCACCGGCGTGGCCGTGGTCGAGTCGGTCAAGGCGGCATCGGACGTCTACAGCCCGGTGTCCGGCACCGTGCTCGAAGTCAACGAAGCCCTGGCCGACAAGCCGGAAACGATCAACGAAGACGCTTACGGCGAAGGTTGGTTGTTTGTCGTGGAGCTGTCCGAACCGGAACAGTTGAATGACCTGCTCGGCCCGGACGACTATGCCGAGATGTTGGAGAACGAGGACCACTGAGTCCTGGGTTCGCAGAGAAACGGCCGCCTGGTGCGGCCGTTTTTTTTATGCGTTGCTGTCAGTGTCGCGTGATGATGTGGTCGCCAGCCGGGAAGGGAACAGGCGCGTCGATGCGCGTTCGACGCACGTGGCTGTCGCGTGCGGCGCGTGTCATCGGTGCGGTTGTACACGGTGCCTGGGCGGCAAAAAGTTTGCGCAAATCGATGCTGTTGCTGGTCAAAGCTTCACCGCCAGGAAAAAAAATTCAGGAGCGGTTGTCGATGCCGGCGGCGCTTGCGGTTGGCATTGGAGGGTGGCGGCGACCGACCTCCACGCGTGTGCGACGCACGCATGCAAAAAAAAAATAGTGCGCTTTTACCGGGGATTTTTTGCATTCGTGTTTTTATGGTTGGGGTTGTGGGCGTGTTCGATGCACATGGCAATCGCTCGTGGCGGGCATGGGCCGGCATGTCCGCCGGTCGGATGGATGAAAAATTTTTGGTCGGAGTAGTTGACAGTAAAAAAAACCGTGATTAGGTTTCGCCCAGCAGACCTTTCCTGCGGAAGCGAGTGAGCCGGATCAACATTCAGACGCGAAGCACAACTTGGACGTCCGCCAGGATCTTCTTGATGGTGGAGCAGGACTCGCTTCCTTCCGCGAAACACCCCCCGATTTCAAACCGGCACCCGCAGCGGGACCCGTTGCGGGTGTTTCTGTATCCGTCACGACGCGCTAGGACGCGTCGTCGGTCCTCCGCAGCCCACCGCGGATTTGTTTCAACTGGGCATTTCAATTCCATAGATCACTGACGAGGAAACATCCCATGGCCACGAAGAAAGCTGCTAAAAAGCCGGCCGCCAAGAAGGCGGTCAAGAAAGTTGCCAAGAAAGCTGCTGTGAAGAAGGTTGCCAAGAAGGCAACCGCCAAGAAGGCAGTGAAGAAGGTTGCCAAGAAGGCCGCCGTCAAGAAGACCGTGAAGAAGGCAGCTGCCAAGAAGGCAGTGAAGAAGACCGCGAAGAAGGCAGTGAAGAAGGTTGCCAAGAAGGTAGCTGCCAAGAAGACCGCGAAGAAGGCCGTAAAGAAGGTTGCCAAGAAGGCAGCGGCCAAGAAGACCGTAAAGAAGGCCGCCAAGAAGGTTGCCAAGAAGGCAACTGCCAAGAAGGCCGTGAAGAAGGTTGCCAAGAAGGCAACTGCCAAGAAGACCGTAAAGAAGGCCGCCAAGAAGGTTGCTGCCAAGAAGCCGGCAGCCAAGAAGGTTGCTGCCAAGAAGAAGCCGGCCGCTCGCAAGAAGAAGGCCGCTCCGGTTGCTCTGCCGGCAACCCCGGCGCCGCTGATCTGATCCAGCGCTAGGTAACACCTGAAACTCCTTCCCCGACTGCCCAGCGGGGAGGGAGTTTTTTTATGCGCGTTACCCTGGATGGAAGCGGCGTGGGCCGCTAGGTTGGCGAGAGGTGGTCGCCGAGCGGATGCGTCGTGTCCATTGTCCTTCCCGCGTGGTGGTAGCGGTGGCGTCCTGCGCTCGCTTTCGTGTGGGTAAGGCGGGGAGGGGGGGGTGCGCTGTCGGCTTCGCGGGGACGCTATGCCTGCATCGGCGCTTTTCCGCCGTTGCGATGTTGCAGACAGTTCTGCCGGGCATGGCTCGGCACTACATCGGGGGCTGTGCGCTTTAGCCCTCCCTTTGCCGCAGGCAAGGGGAGTGTTGGGAGGGGTGCTTTGCTGTTGGTGTTGCGGTTAGAGCCCCTGCCGAGCATGGCTCGGCACTACAGCGGGGGCTGTGCGCTCTAGCTGTGATCTCTCAGTAGGTTGTTCATCCGGGGCATCTCTGGAAGATGGTGGTTACCAAGCCAAACCAGCCCCCAGGAGCCCCGGATGAACCTGCATAAACATGCCCGATTGAGCCCACG
>PJUE01000231.1_pt1 | contig 53750 bp, 53 predicted proteins | sample 1512171 | NCBI WGS metagenome assembly PJUE01 (sample SAMN08177674, study PRJNA422409) | Feces metagenome, whole genome shotgun sequencing project. | isolation source: Chicken feces (3) enriched on wood chips: alkali lignin treatment | host: Gallus gallus | place: USA: Madison | collected 2015-01-15
CACCACGCGCAGGTCGGCGCCGCCTTCCAGCAGATGGGTGGCGAAAGCGTGACGCAGGACGTGGGGGCTGACGCGGGCCGGGTCGATTCCCGCTGTGACGGCCGCCTGATCCAGAAGCTGGGCGAACCGCCGCGGCGTCAGATGGCCGCTCTTTCCGTGCGAAGGAAACAGCCAGACGCTGTCCGGCGCATTCGGCTTTCGCGCCGCGTCGCGGGCGTCGAGCCATGCTTTGATCGCCTCGCGCGCGGCGGAGTTAAGCGGGGCCAGCCGCTCCTTGCCGCCCTTGCCGCGCACGATCAGATAGGCGGGGTCGCGGCGCACCGCCTCGACCCTGAGCGCCAGCAGTTCCGACACCCGCAGGCCCGAGGCGTAGGCCATCTCGACCAGGGCGATCAGACGCAGCCCCGCCGTGCTGTCGGCCGCGCCGGCGGCGGTCAGCAGGGCCTCGACCTCGTCGCGGCCGAGGGTCTTGGGCAGGCTGCGGCCCTGTTTGGGCGCATCCAGGCGGCGGGAGGGATCGTCGGCTCGCCAACCCTCGCCCAGGGCGAAACGATAGAACTGGCGTACGGAGGCGCGGCGTCGCGCGGCCGTGGCGGCGGACAGTCCGCGTCGCGACAGATCGGCGAACCAGGCCTCAAGAGCTTCCTGCGGCGCGCTCATTAGGCCGCCGGCGTCGCCCAGCCAGGTCTCTGCGTCCGCCAGATCGCGACCATAGGCGGCCAGCGTATGGGGCGAGGCGTCGCGCTCCACCGCCATCATCTCCAGGAAGGCTTCGATCTGCGGGGTCATGCGGCGTCAGGTCGTCTCTTCTGGCCAATCGTTGCTTGTGGGATGTGGAGCAGGGCGGCGTCTGGTGTAGAGGGTATACGGACTATGCCTTCCGACGCCTCGCCTGATTCCTTCCCGCTGTCTTCGGTCCGCACCATAGCCCTGGTGGGGCTGATGGGCGTCGGGAAATCGACTGTGGGGCGCCGCTTGGCCGCGCGGCTGGGTCTGCCGTTCGCCGACGGCGATCAGGTGATCGAGGAAGCGGCGGGCATGACCGTCAGCGAAATCTTCGCCACGCGCGGCGAGGCGGAATTCCGTGCGGGCGAGGCGCGGGTCATGAAACGCCTGCTGGAAGGGCCGCCGATCGTGCTGGCGACCGGGGGCGGGGCTGTGCTCAACGCCGACACCCGCGCCCTGATGAAGCAGCACGCCGTCAGCGTCTGGATGCGAGCCGATCTGAAAGTGATCGCCGAGCGGGTGGGACGGCGCGATACCCGGCCGCTGCTGCGCAATCGCGATCCTCTGACGGCCCTGAACGACTTGGCCAAGGCGCGCTATCCCATCTATGGCGAGGCCGATCTGACCGTCGATGTGGGCGGCGGATCGCACGCTCAGGCTGTCGAGGCCATCCTGAAACAGTTGCGCCGGTTCGGACGGCAGGAGACCCAGTCATGACCACGACGATCCCGGTCGCGGGCGGCGCCTTCGCCCCCTATGAGGTGGCCGTCGGGCGCGGCCTGCTGAAGGCGGCGGGGGCGGAGGTCGCGGCGCTGAAGCCGACGCGCGCCTTTATCGTCAGCGACGAGACGGTGGCGGCGATTCACGGCGAGACGGTGCGCGCCTCTCTGGCGGCGGCGGGCCTGGCGACGGGGATCGTCACCGTTCCTGCGGGTGAAGCGTCCAAGTCGTTCGAACAGCTTGAGGCCGTGCTGGACCGGCTGCTGGCCGAGGGGCTGGACCGCAAGAGCATGGTGGTCGCCCTGGGCGGCGGCGTGGTGGGCGACCTGGCGGGTCTGGCGGCGGCCCTGTTCATGCGCGGCGTCGACTTCGTGCAGATTCCGACCACCCTGCTGGCTCAGGTGGATTCCTCGGTCGGCGGCAAGACGGCGATCGACACCCCGCGCGGCAAGAACCTGATCGGCGCCTTCCACCAACCGCGCCGGGTGCTGGCGGACATCGAGGCCCTGGCCACCCTGCCGGTGCGACAGGTGCGTTCGGGCTGGGCCGAGGTGCTGAAACACGGGCTGATCTGCGACGCGGCCTTCTTCGACTGGTTGGGTAATGAAGGCGCGGCGGGCGCGCAGGGCGACCCGGATGCGCTGGAACGGGCCGTGATCCGCTCTGTCGAGATCAAGGCCCAGATCGTCGGCGAGGATGAGAAGGAGGCGGGCCGTCGCGCCCTGCTGAACCTGGGCCATACCTTCGGTCACGCGCTGGAAGCAGAGCTGGCGTTTGACGAGACCCTGACCCACGGCGAGGCGGTGGCGCTGGGCTGCGCCATGGCCTTCCGCTATTCGGCGCGCCAGGGGCTGTGTCCGGCGGCCGAGGCCGAGCGGGCCGAGGCGGGCATTCGCGCGGCGGGCCTGCCGACGCGATTGTCGGACGTGGAGCACGGTTTCGTCGCCGACGCCCTGATCGCCCGCATGGCGGGGGACAAGAAGGCCGAGGGCGGGCGCCTGACCCTGATCCTGGCGCGGGCGGTGGGCGACGCCTTCACCGACAAGAACGTCGACGCGGAGGTGGTGCGCGCCTTCCTGATCGAAGAAGGCGCGGCGTGAATCTGTCGCCGATCGTCCTGGAAGACGCCTTCGTGCGGCTGGAGCCGTTCAGCGAAGCGCTGAAGGAAGAGGTGAGGGCGGCGCTGGATTGTGACGCGGACGCCTGGAACGGCATGGTCGCCGCCGCCTATGGCGTGCATTTCGACGGCTGGTGGGACGCGGCTCTGAGGGCGATGACGACGGGTTCGCGCATCGCCTATGCGGTCAGACGGCGCAGCGACGGGGCGGTCGTCGGCACGACCAGCCTCTATGAGATCAGGCCCGAGCATCGGCGCTGCGAGGTCGGTTCGACCTTCTATCGGCCCGAGGCGCGGGGCGGGTCGATCAATCCGGCGTGCAAGCGACTGTTGCTGGACTACGCCTTCTCGAACGGGGCGATCCGGGTGGAGATCATCACCGACGCCCTGAACGCGGCCAGTCAGGCCGCCATCCGCAAGCTGGGCGCGACCTTTGAAGGCGTGCTGCGCAAGCATAAGATCACCTGGACGGGCCCGGCGCGGGATACGGCTCAGTTCGCCATACTGGACGAAGACTGGCCCGAGGTACGGCGACGACTGGACGAACGGCTGGGGAGCCTCGCCTAGTCCACCGCCCGGCACTCGGTCGGTTCGCGGTCGGCGGCGGTCCAGGTGGCCATGACGCCCTTGCCGCGCAGTTCATAGCCCGAGGCGCGATACCAGATGCCGTCGGCGGCGCGCTCTTGGTACAGGTCGACCGCCGCGCCGCTGGAGTTGCGCACAGTCGCCATCTGGCGCGGATTGTCGAAGTCGACCGACAGACGTTCGGAATTGTTGCACAGATAGACGGCGTGGACGACGCGGTTCAGGGCTCGGTCCTGAAGTTCGGCGCCGGTGCGTCGGCGCGCGGTTTGGGCCTCGACAGCGCGCTCGCGCACCTCTTCGCCATCTGTAGGGGCCTTGCGTGGTTCAGGGCCGCAGCCGGACAATAGAACCAGGGCGGCGATGGCGGGCCAGAGGATACGGGTCGGCAAGGGAGGGCCCCTCTCAAGGTCAAGCTTGAAGGCTCAACGCCCTGCGTCGCCCGTCGTTCCTGTGCGGGATTTCCTGCGTGAGCGGAAGAAGCCGCGCAGCATGTCGGCCGCCGGATCGGCCAGGACGCCGCCCTCGACCTGTGGTCGCCAGTGGCAGGTCGGCTGGTCGAAGAAACGCCCGCCGCTGATGACGGCGCCGCCCTTGGGATCATCAGCCCCCCAGACCACGCGGCCGATGCGAGCGTGGCTGATGGCGCCCGCGCACATGGCGCATGGCTCCAGCGTGACATAGAGGGTCAGGTCGGTAAGGCGATAATTCTGCAACTTCGCCGCTGCATCGCGCAGGGCGATGATCTCGGCATGTGCGGTCGGATCATGGGCCGTAATGGGGCCGTTTTGCCCACGCCCAAGGACTTCGCCGGTCGTTTCATCGACAATTACCGCGCCGACCGGCACCTCGCCGGCTTCAGCCGCCGCTTGCGCCAGATCGAGCGCCATGCTCATGAACCGCTCATCATGGATCGCCATCCCAAAGACAACGACAAGAAGCCCCGCTCCCGTCAAGACGACGGCGCGCGCGGTCCCCGCAATTTCGCCGACAAGGGCCCGCGAAAGCCCTTTGACAAGGACGGCAAGCCGGGCGGGAAGCCCCGCGACCGGGCCGAGGGTCGATCGGGCGGCAAGCCCGGACCCGAAGCCAAGGCGCCGGAACGCACCGAACGAATCGCCAAGGCCATGGCCCGCGCGGGCATCGCCTCGCGTCGCGAGGTCGAGCGGCTGATCGGTCTGGGCAAGGTGGCGGTGAACGGCCGCATCCTGGACACGCCCGCCGTGCTGGTGAAGCGCGACGACAAGATCACCGTCGACGGCAAGCCGATCGGGGCCGCACAGGCGACGCGCGTCTGGCGCTATCACAAGCCTGCGGGCCTGATCACCAGCCACAACGACCCGGCGGGTCGCCCGACCGTATTCGACGCCCTGCCCAGCGGCCTGCCGCGCGTGATCTCCGTCGGCCGTCTGGATCTGGCGACCGAGGGCTTGTTGCTGCTGACCAACGACGGCGAACTCAGCCGGGCGCTGGAACTGCCGGACACGGCGCTGGTGCGTCAGTATCGCGCCCGTGCGCGCGGCCGCATCACCCAGGCGCAGCTGGACAAGCTGAAGGACGGCGTCGTCGTCGACGGCGTGCGCTACGGCCCCGTGGAAGCCACCATCGACAAGGCCAAGGAAAAGGCCGAGGGCGAAAAGTCCTCGGCGAACCTGTGGCTCAGCGTCCAGATCACCGAGGGCAAGAACCGCGAGGTCCGCAAGGTGCTGGAGAGCGTCGGTCTGACGGTCAACCGCCTGATCCGCCTGGCCTATGGTCCGTTCCAGCTCGGCACTCTGCCGGTCGGCGCGGTCGAGGAAGTCGGCCCGCGCGTGATCCGCGAGATGTTGGCTGATCATATCCGCCCCGAGAACCTGCCGACCGGCAACACGGTCGAGACGCCCGCGCCGGTTCCCGGCCGCCGCACCGGCACGCCGATCGTGCGCGGCAAGTCCGGCTCGGCCATGTCGGACCCGTCGCGCAAGCCCAGTCGTGTCCGCGCCGCCGAGACGGCTGCGGAAGAAGGCGCCGAGTTCGGCAAGCCCGCCCGCAAGGAGGGCTGGGCCAAGGCCAAGCCGAAATTCGAGCATTCCAAGACCTTCAAACCGCGCGCTCGTCCGGGCGAGGGTGAAGGCGCTGGGAACGATGACCGTCCGCGCCGCCCGTTCAAGCCGCGCGAGCCGCGCGCGGACCAGTTCATCGACGACCGTCGCGGCCCGGCCAAGGGCGGTCGTCCGGGCGGGAAGCCTGGTAATAAGCCTTTCGGTCGTCCGAGCGGCGCCGGCGGGCGTTCCGATGCACGCTCGGGAGATCGTCCCGGTGGGCCTCGTAGCGGCGGCAAACCCTTCGGCGGCAAGCCTTCGGGCGGCGGCGGTCGCGGGGGCCCGCGCGGACGAGGCTGAAGACTCTGAACGGAAGCCAAGCCTTCGCCGGGGACCGCACCGGCATGACCGGCGCCGAGGTCGAGGTTCTCTACGCCGAGACCTGGACCCGGCGGGAGCGGGTGATGTGTTCGACGACGATCAGCACCACGATCATGGCGACGCCTTCATAGGCAAGCACCGACAATGGCACGACCGCTCCCGGCGGCGGTTCACTGGATAGCGGTTCGCCCAGCAGGGCGATGACGAGGTTGCCTGCCCAGTGCGCGCCGATGGAGAACTCAAGACCGCCAAGCCTTAAGGCCGCCCAGGCCCAGACCAGGCCTGACATGGCGCGCGCGACGAAGGCCGTCGGATCGGGGTCCAGGTGAACGGCGGAAAACACGAGGGCGTTGAACAGGCATAGAATGAGTAGGCTACTGGTGAACCCGCCCGTCACCCGGAGCAGGACGCCGCGAAAGACGACCTCTTCGGCGGCGGCTGCGACGAACAGGCCGAGAGCGGCGGCGGCGACGTAGAACAGGCGGCTTTCGATCGAATAGGCGGGATTCAGGATCGGCGCCGCACCAGCGGGGTCGATGAGGTTGTAGATCACGACGCTGGCGCTTCCCACGGCGGCCATGACGGCGAACCCGAGCCATAGCTGTTTCTGCGCGAATAGGCGGCCGGGCCAGAGAAAAGCCGTCATCGGCGCCCGATAGGCGACCTTGGCGCTCAACAGGACCGCGCCGGCCAGTAGGCCGAGCACCGCGCCGAGCTCCAGCACGAATACGACTTCGCCATACAGTCGGTCGGGCCCCTCCGGCACAGGACCCAGGGTGCTTGCCTGAGCAACGCCCATCGCCGCGATGACGGCTATCGTCAAGACCATGACGATGGAGACGGCGAACATCAGGACAAGCGAAAAAGCGATAAAGCCCGCCAGCCCCTTCCAACGTGCGACGGGGCGGACGTTCGCGATCAGGGGGCTGCGTCGTGCTTCCTCGGCCGCGACAAGGATGTAAGCGGGAATCTTAATCGAGAAATCGACGTTCGACATGGGCCGACCGTTGCATTGCGAGCCGGGTCGGTCCAGAGGCGGGCCCATGAGAATCGTCGCTGGACAATATCGAGGCCGCGCCATCGTCACGCCCGAGGGGCAGAACACGCGCCCGACCTCGGATCGGGCGCGTCAGGCGATCTTCAACGTGCTGGAGCACGCTCCCTGGGCTGAAGGCCTGCATGAGGCGCGTGTGATCGACCTGTACGCCGGCTCTGGCGCGCTGGGGTTCGAAGCCCTGTCGCGCGGGGCGGCCTTCTGCCTGTTCGTGGACACGGACGACGGCGCGCGCGGCGCGATCCGCGAGAACATGGACGCCTATGGCCTGTTCGGCCGGTGCCGGGTGCATCGGCGCAGCGCGACCGATCTAGGGCCGCGTCCCGGTTCGGCGGGCGAGGCCTTCACCCTGGCCTTTCTGGACCCGCCCTACGCCAAGGGGTTGGGGGAACAGACGCTGGCGCGGTTGCTGGAGGGCGGCTGGCTGGCGCCGGGCGCCATTGTAGTGTTCGAGCGCGGCTCGGACGAGCCCGAGATCGACACGCCCGGCTATGAGCGGTTGGACGCGCGCGACTACGGCGCCGCGCGCGTCCTATTCCTCAGGGCGTCAGAAGCCTCGGCCTGAGGTCCGGTTGTCGGCCCGGCTGCGTAGGCGGCCGAGGCCCTCGCGGTTGACGACATAAGGGCCGCCGTTGCGGGACTTGATGACGCCCTTGCGCTTCAGGCTGCGCCATTGATCCAGATTGCAGCCGTCCAGCACCCAGCCTTCGCGGGTGAAGCAGCGGGCGGCCAGGATGCGGCCCTGTTCGTCGCGTTCCAGCAGGATGCGACCGCCCTGGGCGAGGGCGTGGAGCGTGTGTTGCTCCGCACGTGACAGGTTCATGGGATTGAGATTTCCAAGGCATGAGAAGACACGCGCCCGGCGCAAGGCGGCGCGGGGCGGGTTTAGGAGGCCTGGGACGATCAGCGTCCGGGCCTATGCCGTGGCTACAATCTCAAACATGGTTCGATCCCGTTGGGGGAAGAGGCGGGTTTCTAGCGCAGGACGAGGCGAACGGCTAGGTTTGTCGGCATGACCCTGCACCGCCGCACCTTCCTCGCCGTCGGCGCCGCCGTCGCCGCAGCGCCCGTCGTATCCCGCGCCGAGACAGGCTGGACGCCCCGCGCCTCCATGCCCTGGCCGACGCAGGAGATCTATTGCGCCGCCCAGGACGGTTCGATCACGGTCGCGGGCGGCCTGGTGCGGTCGGCGGCGGGCGGGCTGCACATCAATGACCGGACGGCGATCTATGACGTGAAGGCGGATCGCTGGAGCGAAGGGCCGCGACTGCCACAGCCGCGTCATCACCCGATGCTGGCGTCGGCGGCCGGGCGAATCTGGGCCTTCGGCGGCTACGACCGGCGCGACGGCGGCGAATGGACGGCCATGACGGACATCTGGGCCATCGACCGGGGCGTCTGGGCCCAGGTCGGCCAGATGCCGCAGCGTCTGTGCGAAACGGTCGGCCTGTCTGTGGGCGATCGGGTGCATTTGCTCACCGGCCGCTCGCCCAAGGGCGAGGCGAACGGTCAGTGGAACGACCAGGCCGATGTGGCGACCCATCTGGTCTTCGACGCCGCCGCCAATCGCTGGGAAACGGCGCGTCCGGCGCCGATGGCCCGCAACAGTGCGGCCGGGGCGGTGCTCGACGGCAAGTTGTTCGTTGCGGGCGGCCGCACGGTGGACGGCGGCGGAACAGGGCGGCTGGACCGCTATGATCCCGACCGCGACCGCTGGGACACGCTGGCGCCGATCCCGGCCTCGCCCGCCACGGGACGGCAGGTCGGCGGCGGCCTGGCCATGGCCGAGGCGGGCGGCAGGCTGATCGCTTTCGGCGGCGAATGGTTCGAGGGTCGCGGGGGCGGGGTCTTCGCCGAGACCTGGATCTATGACCCGGCGCGCGACGCCTGGACGGCCGGTCCGGCCATGCGAACGCCGCGCCATGGCCTGGCGGCGGCCAGCGTGGACGGCGTGATCTACGCCATCGGCGGCGGAGAGGTGGCGTCGGGCGGCAAGGCCAGCGGCCTGGTCGAGACGCTCAGCCTCTGAGACGCCTGAGCTCGGCGGCCAGGGCGCGGGCGCCGGCCGTGACGTCGGCCCAGGTGACGTCGAAGCCGTCGTCCTCGCCGAAATAGGGGTCGGTCACGGCCTGACCGGCGCGGCCCTCGACGTGGTCCAGCAGCAGGCTCAGTTCGGCCGTGGCGTCGGGCGGGGCGAGGCGGCGCAGGTTCGCCAGATTCTCGTGATCCATCGCCACCAGATGGGTGAAGCGGCGGAAGTCGGCGGGCTTCACCTGACGACCGCGCAGGGCCGAGATATCGACGCCGTTCTTCAGGGCGACCGCCTGGGCGCGCGGGTCGGGCGGAGCGCCGACGTGCCAGCCGCCGGTGCCTGCGGAATCCGCGATGGCGTCCAGTTTCAGGCGGTGCGCCTCTTCGCGGAAGGCCGCCTCGGCCAGCGGCGAGCGACAGATGTTGCCGAGACAGACGAAGAGGACGGAAGGGGTCATGCCCTCAAGTAGCGAAGCGGTAGGGCGACGAAAAGATCAGCGCCGCCCGAACAGCTTCTCGAGGTCGTGCAGTTTCAGCTCCACATAGGTCGGGCGGCCGTGGTTGCATTGACCGGAGTGGGGCGTGGCCTCCATCCGGCGCAGCAGGGCGTTCATCTCAGGCGCCGACAGGACGCGGCCCGAACGCACCGAGCCGTGACAGGCCATGGTGCCGCAGACCTCGGCCATCCGTTCCTTGAGCGACAGGGCGGCGCCGTGTTCGGACAGGTCGTCGGCGATGTCGCGGATCAGGCCCTGAACATCCGTGTCGCCCAGCAGGGCAGGCGTTTCGCGCACCAGAACCGCGCCCGCGCCGAACGCTTCGACGATCAGTCCCATTTCGGCCAGTTCCTCGGCCTTGGCGGCGACGCGTTCGGCCTCGGCCGGGTCCAGTTCGACGACTTCGGGCGTCAGCAGAGCCTGGCGGGTGACGGCGCCGTCGGCCATCTGGGCCTTCATCCGCTCATAGACCAGCCGTTCGTGGGCGGCGTGCTGATCGACGATGACCAGACCGTCTCGGGTCTGGGCCACGATGTAGTTGGCGTGAAGCTGGGCCCGCGCGGCGCCCAGCGGATAGTCGATCAGATCGACCGGGGCAGGGGCGCCCGGTGTGATCTGGCCTGCGTGGTCAGCCTGAATCTCGCCAAGGGTGCGATAGCTGGGGGCGGCGGCTTCACCGCTCCATGTATGCTCGACGCGGCCGGAGCGTTCGTTCAGGCCCGGCAGGTTCTGGGCGGCGGCGGCCGGCTGCGACCAGCCCTGCCAGCCGCTCCAACCTGGTGCGGCGTTGCTGAACGACTGCGGCGCGGCGGGGTTGTAGAGCGCGTCGCCCGTATGCGGCCGGAATCCTGACAGGGCGTCGGCGGCGACCGTGGTCGAGGCGCGGTGTCCCGCCGCGTGCAGGGCGTGGCGCAGGGCGCCGACGATCAGGCCGCGCACCAGCGCCGGGTCGCGAAAGCGCACCTCCGCCTTGGCCGGGTGGACGTTCACATCGACATAAAGCGGGTCGATGTCGATGAAGAGGGCCGCCGCCGGATGCCGGTCGCGCGCCAGGAAGTCGGCGTAGGCGCCGCGCAGGGCGCCCTGCAGCAGACGGTCGCGCACAGGCCGTCCGTTGACGAACAGGAACTGGTGCGCCGCATTGCCGCGCGAATAGGTCGGCAGGCCCGCATAGCCGGACAGGCGCACGCCGTCGCGCTCCTGATCGATCAGCAGGGCGTTGGCCTCGAAGTCGCGGCCCAACAGGGCGCCGAGACGTTTCAGCCGTCCCTCGTCGCCGGGATGTTCGGCAGGCAGGCGCAGGGTCGTCTTGCCGTCCAGCGTCAGGGTGAAGGCGACGGCCTCGTGCGCCATGGCCTGGCGCTTGATCTCTTCGGAGATGGCCATGGCCTCGGCCCGCTCGGACTTCATGAACTTCAGCCGGGCAGGGGTGGCGTAGAACAGGTCGCGCACCTCGACCCGCGCGCCGTGCGGGCCGGGGAAGGCGGCGGGCGACAGGGGCCGCTGGGCGCCGCCCTCGACGGACACGGCCCAGGCGTCGTTCTGCGGCTCGCCCGCCTCGGCTCTGGCGCGGGTGGTGATGTTCAGCCGGGCGACCGAGCCGATGGAGGGCAGGGCCTCGCCCCGGAAGCCCAGGGTGAAGATGCGCAACAGATCCACGTCGCCCGCGTCGTCCGGCTCCAGTTTGGAGGTGGCGTGGCGCTCGATGGCGACGGGCAGTTCGTCGCGGGGGATGCCCTTGCCGTCGTCGGCGATCAGGATGCGGGTCAGGCCGCCGCCGTCCGCCTGGATCTCGATGCTGCGGGCGTCGGCGTCGATGGCGTTCTCGACCAGTTCCTTGATGGCGCTGGCCGGGCGTTCGACCACTTCGCCGGCGGCGATGCGGTTGACGGTTTCGGGGGGGAGGCGGCGGATTGTCATGTGAGTCGCGAGGATAGGCGCCGTCGCCGCCCGGCGCACCTCAATCCTTTTTTCGTGAGGCTCGAGGGGAAATTCGTGATCGAGGGCTTGAAGCGCGCGAATGGCAACATATACTGTTTCAGTCCGACGGCGAGGCCGGACGGACAATCGACCTGTTTCCGGACTGTCTGTCCAGTTTTCGTTTCAACCGTCTGACCGAGGTTTCCTTCCCATGAAGATCAAAGCCGCCCTGATCGCTGTTTCGGCCGCCGCCCTGCTGGCCGCCTGCAGCCAGCCCGCCGACACCGCCGGCGCTCCGACGACCGACGCCGCCTCGACCGCTCCGGTCGCGCTGAAGGCCACCTCGGGCGTCTATGTGATGGACCCGACCCACGCCTCGCTGCAATGGTCGCTGCCGCACCTCGGCATCTCGAACTACACGGCGCGCTTCAACAAGTTCGACGCCAAGATCACGCTCGACACCGCCAACCTGGCCAACAGCACGGTTGAGGCGACCATCGACCCGGCCTCGGTCGACACCAACTATCCCGCCGATTACGTCGCAGCCTTCCCGACCAGCGGGTTCAAGAGCTTCAGCGAGGACATCGCCAAGAACAAGGCCTTCCTGAACGCCACGGCCTTCCCGCAGATCACCTTCAAGTCGACCAAGGTCGAGCTGACCGGCGCGCGCACCGCCAAGGTGACGGGCGACCTGACCTTCCTGGGCGTCACCAAGCCGGTGACCCTGGATGCGACCTTCAACGGCGATTTGGAACAACACCCCTTCGTGCCGGCGCCGGCCATCGGCTTCGCGGCTGAAGGCAAGATCAAGCGGACCGATTTCGGCATGCCGCTGGGCCCGGTCGGCGATGAGGTGACGATCCGCTTCGACGCCGAGTTCATCAAGGAAGTCGCCCCGGCCGCTCCGGCCGCCTGATCGGCGAAAGCACGACGAAGGGGCGGGGCCGTCGGTCCCGCCTTCTTCATGTTCAGACTGACGCGAGAGCTCTCATGACCCGCCGCCCCAGCCGCTACAGCGCCGTCGCCATCGCCCTGCACTGGCTGATCGCGGTCGCCATCCTGTCGATGATCCCGATGGGCTGGTGGATGAGCGACGCCATCGTCGAGCCGGACAGCCAGGCGCTGGCCTATCGCGTCTTCCAGATTCACAAGTCGATCGGCTTCCTGATTCTGGCGCTGACGGTGCTGCGGATCGTGTGGCGGTTGACGCACCCGGTTCCGGCCCTGCCGGGCGCGATGAAGGGGTGGGAGCAGTTCGCCGCGCGGGCGACGCACGCCGCCTTCTACGCCCTGATGCTGGCCCTGCCGCTGACGGGGTGGATCTATGTCTCGACCGGCTGGGCCGTGGTTACGGACACGCCGCTGGCCGTGGCGACCAGCTGGTTCGGCCTGTTCACCATTCCGCACCTGCCCTTCATCGAGCACGCCTCCGAAGCCGCCCGTCGCACGACGGCGTGGATGGCCATGGGCGCGCACAGTAAGCTGGCCTGGGGCGCCATCGTGCTGGTCGCCCTGCATGTCGGGGCGGCGCTGAAACACCAGTTCTTCGACCGCGACGGCGTGCTGTCGCACATGATCCCGGTCCTGCCGCATGACGATGACGCGCACGGCGTCGCGCCTGAACCGACGCTGGCTGTCCGCTGGGCCGAGCGGCTGGCGGGCGTAGCCTTTGTGATTGTGATCGGCGTCGCCTTCGGTCTGGCCGCCAAGCCTGCGCCCAAGACGGAAGGGCAGGCGGTCGCCTCGGCCCCTGCCGCCGGGGCTGCAGTTGATGCTGCTGTGACGCCGGGCACGGCCGCTGCATGGACCGTGGACAAGGCCGCCTCGACGATCCAGTTCACCGGAACCCACACCGGCAAGGCCTTCACCGGCCGGTTCGAGCAGTGGGACGCGCAAGTCTGGTTCGACCCGGCCGATCTGGCTGGATCGAAAGCCGTGGTGACGGTCCAGACCGGCACGGCCAAGACCGGCGACGCCACTCAGGAAGGCAGCCTGCCGGGCGCCGAATGGTTCGACACGTCGACCCATCCGACGGCCCGCTTCGAGGCGACGGCGTTCAAGGCGCTGGGCGGAAACCGCTATGAGGCTACGGGAACCCTGCGCATCAAGACGACGACGGTTCCGGTCGTCCTGCCCTTCACCTTTGACGAGGCGGACGGGACGGCCACCGTCGTAGGCAAGCTGGAGCTGGACCGCACGGCGCTGAACATGGGCATGATGTCCGACGCGGGCGGCGACTGGGTGTCCAAGACCATCGGCGTCGAGATCAAGGTCAAGGCGACGCGTCAGGGTTAAGAAATCGGGCGCGGGGTTTGCCCGACTCCGCGCGGGGCGCTACAGCCTTCGGCTCTCCTTCCCTGAGCGCCGAAAGAGCGACGCCATGCACGATATCCGAGCCATTCGCGACAATCCCGAAGCCTTCGTCGCGGGCTGGTCGTCGCGCGGCGTGGATGACGCCGCCGATGTCGTCGCGCGCATTCTGGCGCTGGACGTCGACCTGCGCGCCGCCCAGACGCGCGGCCAGGACGCCCTGGCCAAGCGCAACGCCGCCTCCAAGGCCATCGGCGCGGCCATGGGCAAGAAGGACATAGCCGAGGCCGACCGCCTGAAGGCCGAGGTCGAGGCCCTGAAGGGCGAAATCGCCGACGCGGGCGACGTCGAAGCCGCCAAGGGCGCCGAACTGCGCGACCTGCTGGCCGGGCTGAAGAACCTGGCCGCCGCCGACGTGCCGGACGGCGAGGACGAGAACGACAACGTCGAAGTCCTGAAATGGGGCGAACCCCGCACGACCGGCCCGACCAAGGATCACGCCGATTTGGGCGAGGCGCTGGGCCTGCTGGACTTCGAGGCCGCCGCGAAGATGTCCGGCTCGCGCTTCGCCGTGCTGAAGGGCCAGCTGGCGCGTCTTGAGCGCGCCATCGGCCAGTTCATGTTGGATATGCAGACGGACAAGAACGGGTATCTGGAAGTGAACCCGCCGCTACTCGTGCGCGACGAGGCGATGTTTGGCACGGGCCAACTGCCAAAATTTGAAGAAGACCTGTTTCAAGCCATTGATGCGAATTTCGATAAGCTTCAAGATGAAGCTCGTGAGAATGCAGTTCATGCTGATGAGGTAAACGAGGATTTTGATGCGCTAACCTATGCGCTCAGAGGCCTACGCGATAATCGGCGCTTCCTCATCCCAACGGCCGAAGTCTCCCTGACCAATCTGGTGCGCGAGCAGATCCTGTCCGAGGACGAGGTGGCAGAACCCATGCGCTTGACCGCCCTGACGCCCTGCTTCCGGGCCGAGGCTGGGTCGGCGGGGCGCGATACGCGCGGCCTGATCCGTCAGCACCAGTTCAGCAAGGTCGAGATGGTCTCCATCTGCCGCCCGGAGGATTCCGAGGCCGAGCATGAACGCATGACCGGCTGCGCCGAGGCGGTGCTTCAGGCGCTGGAGCTGCCCTATCGCAAGGTGCTGCTGTGCAAGGGCGACATGGGCTTCTCGGCGCAGAAGACCTATGACCTCGAGGTCTGGCTGCCTTCGCAGAACACCTATCGCGAGATCAGCTCCTGCTCGAACTGCGGCGACTTCCAGGCCCGGCGCATGGACGCCCGGTTCAAGCGGGCGGGCGAGAAGAAGACTGAGTTCCTGCACACCCTGAACGGCTCGGGTCTGGCGGTCGGCCGCACCCTGGTCGCGGTGATGGAGAACTATCAGCAGGCGGACGGGACCATCGCGGTTCCGGCCGCCCTGCAGCCCTATATGGGCGGGTTGAAACAGGTTGGCTGATCCTTCTCCCCTTGTGGGAGAAGGTGGGCCGCGCAGCGGCTCGGATGAGGGGTTGCTCAGACAGAAGATGCGAGTGGCGAGTGCAGACGACATGATTACCGACCGGGGCGTGACCCCTCATCCGTCTGGCTTCGCCAGCCACCTTCTCCCACAAGGGGGAAAGGAAGCCTGATGCGTATCCTTCTGACCAACGACGACGGCATCGAGGCCGAGGGCCTGGCGTGCCTGGAGAAGATCGCCCGCGCCCTGTCGGACGACGTCTGGGTCGTGGCGCCTCAGACCGAGCAGTCGGCCAAGGGGCGGGGCATCACCCTGACCGAACCGCTGCGCGTCAATCAGCTGGGCGACAAGCGGTTCGCCGTGACCGGCACCCCGACCGACTGCGTCATCCTGGCCGTCAACGACATCATGCCCGAGAAGCCCGATCTGGTGCTGTCGGGCGTCAATCGCGGCCACAACGTGGGCGAGGACGTCAGCTATTCCGGCACGGTGGCGGGCGCTCTTCAGGGCATGGCCTTCGGCATCCGCTCCATCGCCCTGTCGCAGTCGCTGGAGCGTTTCCACGACGAGGCGGTCGCCCATTGGGAAACGGCCGAAGCCTTCGGTCCCGGCATCGTCGCCCGCCTGCTGGAGCAGAAGTGGGGGGAGGGCGTGGTCATGAACGTCAACTTCCCGCGCCTGCCGCCCGAACTGGTCAAGACGGTCGAGGTGACGCGCCAGGGCTTCCGCGACATCGGCGAGATGCACGCCATCCGCCGCACCGACCTGCGCGGTCGCGACTACTACTGGATGGCCTTCCGCGGCGCGCCGCAGGAGCACGCCGACGGCACCGACCTGCGGGCGATGGACGAGGGCCGCATCTCGGTCACCCCGTTGCATATCGATCTGACGCACATGCAGTCGGTCAATGACCTGAAGAAGGTGCTGGGCGGAGCGCCGCCCAAGGGGCCGCAGGAAAAATGAGTCTCAAGGACGACCGCGCGGGCCGATTGATCCTGTCGCTGCGGCGTCAGGGGGTGACGGACGCGCGGGTTCTGAAGGCGATGGAGTCCATCGACCGCGCCGTCTTCGTCCATGAGAAATTCCTCGATCAGGCGTGGGAGGATCAGGCCCTGCCGATCGACTGCGCCCAGACGATCAGCCAGCCCTTCATCGTCGGCCTGATGACCCAGGCGCTGGACGTCCAGCCGCGCCACCGCGTGCTCGAGATCGGCACCGGCAGCGGCTATCAGTGCGCGGTGCTGAGCCGGATGGCGCGCTTCGTCTATTCGGTCGAGCGTTACAAAAGCCTCTTAACCGAGGCCGAGAACCGGTTGAAAATCCTGGGAATCGACAATGTCTTCACCCGCCACGGCGACGGCGGGCAGGGCTGGCCGGAGCAGGCGCCGTTCGACCGCATCATGGTCACGGCCGCTTCACCGCATGAGCCGACGGAACTGTTGAAACAGCTCAAGCCGGGCGGCGTCCTGGTCGCGCCGGTCGGCCGCACCTCGGTGCAGATGCTGAACCGCTACACCGGCCAGCCGGACGGCAGCTTCCAGCGCGAAAGCCTGTGCGAGGTCCGCTTCGTTCCCCTGGTCGAAGGGACGGCGAAAGAGGGGTGAGGGGCGAAATCTCACCGCTCCATTAACCTTTCCGCCCCACTTTTGCGCGGGTTGCCGGGTTGGCTTCGGCGGCGGGCCGGGGCAAACCGGCTTCGAGATGCTGAACAAGGTTAATACGGAGAGACGCATGAGCGGCTTCACAGGCTGGATCAGGGCGGCGGCGGTCGTCGGCGGAGCGCTGGCGGTCACGGCGTGTTCGACCTATCCGAGCGAGCCGCGCTATTCGACCCGGCCGATGGGGGCGGGCGGCTATCCGCAGCCGGGGCAGGGCCAACGGCAGGGGCAGCAGCCCGGCGCCTATCCGAACAATCCCTACTATCAGGGCCCGGCGACGCAGCCGCAGCAGCCCGCACAGCCGCCCGTGCAGGAAGGGCCTCGCGCTCCGGCCGGCGACATCCAGGGCGGCGGCCTGCCGCCGGCGGGCGGCCCAGCCTATCCCTCGACCGGCGCGCCGATCACGGTGACGCCGCCGCCTGCCGCCGGCAATCCGGCCATGCCTGGCGCGACCTATGTGATTCAGCCGGGCGACACCATTTCGGGCGTGGGACGGCGTTTCCGCACCCCGGTCCAGATTCTGATCGACCTGAACGGACTGGGGCCGCGGGGCGCCATCAGCTCCGGTCAGCGCATCATCCTGCCGGATAGCGCGGTGGACGGCGGCGCCGATCCCTACGCCACGGGGCCGTCGCCGGTGGGCGTGCGGACGCCGAACAACGGGGTGGCCCCGCCGCCTCCGCCGCCGCCCAGCGGCAACGCGCCTCTGCCGCCGCCGACCCGCTCGCCGGCTGCGGATACGTCTGCCGCGCCGTCCGGCGCGCCGCTGGCCGAGATTGGGCGTCCGCTGGCTCTCCAATGGCCTGTGCGAGGCGACATCCTGCGTCGTTTCGGCCCCGTGGGCATGGGCGAGCGCAACAACGGCGTCAACATCGGCGCTTCGGCCGGAACCGAGGTGAAGGCTTCGGCCGACGGCACGGTGGCCTATGTCGGGGACGACATCGTGGGGCAGGGGCTGACGGTCCTGGTGGTTCACCGCGACGGATGGCGCACGGTCTACGGCCATCTGGGCTCGGCCACCGTGCGCGACGGAGCCCAGGTGCGGGCGGGTCAGGTCATCGGTACGGTGGGGCTGACCGCCGGAGACGGCCGCCCGTCGATCCATTATGAAGTGCGTCAGATGCGCGGCGACGATCCGGTTGCTCTGGACCCGCTGACGGTCCTGCCGCGCTGATCCGGTGAAGCGGCGTGTCCGGGCGGCGACGCCCGGACGCTCTTGTCCCGGACTTGTCATCGCGTCGCGTTGCAAATCGGCCCGGCGCGCCCTAGGTTCCGCGCCTTGTTTTTCGAAGGGCCCCCGATGAAGGCGCGGCCCGCCTCGGGGAGTTTTTCATGACTGCAACCCAAGACGGCGGCCTGATGGCCCTTGTCATCCAGATCGCGCCGATCGTCGCGATCTTCATCCTGTTCTACTTCCTGATGATCCGTCCGCAGCAGAAGCGGATGAAGGCGCACCAGGCCCTGATCGCCGGCGTCAAGCGCGGCGACGAGGTCGTCCTGTCGAACGGCATGGTCGGCAAGGTCACCCGCGTCGAGGACGCCGAGGCCATGGTCGAGATCTCGCAGGGCGTGAACGTCCGCGTGGTCAAGGCGATGATCGCCGAAGTGCGCAACCGCACCGCCATCGCCGCCAACGACAAGGGCTGATAGCCTCGCCTCGGCGCGGCGCGCGCCGGCCCTGAAGAGAACCGAGACATGATTCAGCTTTCACGCTGGAAAATCACCCTGGTCGCGCTGTCGCTCGTCCTCGGGTTGTTCCTGGCCTACCCGAGCGTGCTGTCGCCGGCGCAGCGCGAGGCTCTGCCGAGCTGGCTGCCGAGTAACGGCCTGAACCTGGGCCTGGACCTGCAGGGGGGCTCCTACCTCCTGCTTGAGGTTGACGTGCCGGAAATGCGCGAGAAGCGCATTTCGAACCTGATGGAAGACGTCCGGGTTTCCCTGCGGGAAGACCAGGTCAACATCACGGGCATGCAGCGCGAGGCAGGCGGCGTCGTCGTGACGGTCGCCGAAGGCGCGGCCTATGACACGGCCTTCAACACCCTGCGCACCATGGCCCAGCAGGGCGTCGGCCCGACCGGCCAGCCGGACCGGGTGGCGACCAAGCTGGGCGGCGGCCGTATCCGCTACGCTTTCACCGATGCGGCTCTGGCCAGCATGGGCGCAACCGCCGTCGATCAGTCGATCGAGGTGGTCCGTCGCCGTCTGGACAGCTCGGGCACCAAGGAAATCGCCATCACTCGTCAGGGCGCCGACCGGATCGTCATCCAGGCGCCGGGTCAGAGCGATCCTGCCGAGCTGGAGCGTCTGGTGGGCCGTACGGCTCAGCTGACCTTCCAGATGGTCGACACCTCGCCGACCGGCCTGAACGATGCCCTGGCCGGTCGTGTGCCGCCGGACGCCGAGTTGCTGGTTGATGACGTCGGCACGCCCTACCTCGTCAAGCGTCGCATTCTGGTCTCGGGCGAGAACCTGACCCGCGCCAGCGTCGGCGCCGATCAGAACAACCGTCCGGCCATCGACTTCCAGTTCGACGGCCAGGGTTCGCGTCGCTTCGGCGAGGCGACGGCTCAGAACATCGGCAAGCCGTTCGCCATCATCCTGGACGGCAAGGTCATCTCGGCGCCCACCATTCAGTCGCCGATTACCGGCGGCCGTGGTCAGATCACCGGCAGCTTCACCATCGCTTCGGCGTCCGAATTGGTGAACCTGCTGAACGGCGGCGCCCTGCCGGCGCCGCTTAAGGTCGAGGAACGCCGCGTCGTCACCGCCGAACTGGGCGCCGACGCCGTGGCCGCAGGCGCCCTGTCGACCGCCCTGGGGTTCGTGGTCATCGTGGTCTTCATGATCCTGGCCTACGGCTTCCTGTTCGGGGGCATCTCCGTGATCGGCCTGATCCTGAACGGCATCCTGATCGTCGCGGCCATGTCGCTGACCCAGGCTACGCTGACCCTGCCGGGCATCGCCGGTCTGATCCTGACCTTCGCCGTGGCCGTCGACGCCAACGTGCTGATCTATGAGCGGATGCGCGACGAGGCGCGTCAGGGGCGTTCCGTGGTGGCGTCGATGGACGCGGGCTTCAACCGCGCCATGGGCACCATCATCGACGCCAACCTGACCACCCTGGTGGCTGCGATCATCATGTTCATGTTCGGCGCCGGCCCCGTGCGCGGCTTCGCCTGGACCCTGACCATCGGCGTCTTCACCTCCGTCTTCTCTTCGGTGCTGACGGCCCAAGTCCTGCTCGGCTACTGGCTCAAGATCGCCAAGCCGAAGAAACTGCCGATCGCGGAGTGATGTCGATGAACGGTTGGCCCATTATCAAACTGCTGCCGCACAAGACGAATTTCCACTTCGTCAAATACGCCAAGGGTTTCGCCGTTCTGTCGGCGATCCTGACGGTGGCGGCGATCATCGGCTGCTTCTATCCCGGCCTGAACCTGGGCATCGACTTCCGGGGCGGCGCCTCGATGGAAGTCGCCAAGCCCGCCGGTCAGGTGCTGGAGCTGGACAAGCTGCGCGGCGCGGTCAGCGGGCTGGATCTGGGCGACGTCCAGGTTCAGGGCATCGCCCGACGCGACACCAACCTGGATGACGGCTCGACCGCCATCGTGCGCTTCCAGGTGCCGGAGAATGAGGATCAGACCGCGGTCGTCCAGAAGGTTGAAGGCGCCATCAGCCAGGCTGTGGGCGAGGTCGGCTATTCCGGCGTCAGCGTCGTGGGGTCCAAGGTCTCGGGCGAACTGCTGACCAACGGCGTCCTGGCCCTGGTCGTGGCTGTGGTGCTGATGTTCCTCTACATCGCCTTCCGCTTCCCCTGGCAGTTCGGCATCGGCGCCGTGGCGGGCCTGCTGCATGACGTGGCGCTGACCTTCGGTCTCATCGTCGCCCTGCGCATGGAGTTCAGCCTCAATCTGGTCGCGGCCCTGCTGACGGTCATCGGCTATTCGATGAACGACACCGTCGTCGTGTTCGACCGCCTGCGCGAGAACCTTCGCAAGTACAAGGTCATGCCTCTGCGCGAGGTGATCGACCTGTCGATCAACGAGACCCTGTCGCGGACCATCATCACCGGCCTGACCACCGTGATCGTGCTGATCGTCCTGGCCGTCTTCGGCGGCGAGGCCCTGCGCGGTTTCTCGATCACCCTGGCCTTCGGTGTCGTGATCGGCACCTTCTCGTCCATCTATGTGGGCGCGCCGATCATTCTTCTGTGGGGCGTGGACCGCAGCGGCGGCGGCAAGGCCGACGCTACGCCGGTCAAGCTGGGCATGGCCAGCCGTCCGTAAGGACGACGTCCGTCTCCAAATCGCGGCCCGCCCTCCGAAAGGAAGGCGGGCCGTTTGCTTTCCGGGCTTGATGCGATCGCCTCAATGGTCGAAGGGCCTGTCGCCATGACTGTTGATCTTGATGCTCAGGTTCGCGCCGCCGATCTCGACCGCTGGCTGGCCAGCCGTTTCGTGGCGGACGAAGCGGCGCGGGCGGATCTGATCGCCCTCTACGCCTTCGAGGCGGAGCTGATGGCCATTCCCACGCGGGTCACGCAGCCCCTGCTGGCCGAGATGCGATACACTTGGTGGGCCGAACAGATGGATGGGGTGTTCAGCGATGCGCCGCGCGTCGGCCATCCGATTCTGGAGGCGCTGACCGCCGCCGTGACGCGGCATGGTCTGTCGCGCGAGCCTTTCGACGCCCTGATTCAGGCGCATATCGGTAGGGTGCATGGCGAGGCGCACGACCTGGGCGCCTTCTATGTCGGGCCGATGCAGGTCGCGGCGCGCATCCTGGCGGGGGAAGGGCATGATGCGGCGGTCGCCGGGGCGGGCCGTATGCGCGGCCTGGCTCAGACGGGGCGGACCGACGAAGCGACGGCGGTCCGTCGGACGGCGAACGCCGCCCTGAAGCGCTTGCCGACGGCTGCCTTTCCGGCCGTGGCGCCTGCGGCGCTGACCCGGGCTGACGAGGCGGAGCCGTTCAAACGGCTGCGGCTGTTCTGGTCCGTTCTGCGCGGGCGCCTTTAGAGCGCGTTCAACGGCAGCTTGATGAACCGCTTGCCCGAGGCTTCGGCTGGAGGCAGGGCGCCGGCGCGGATGTTCACCTGAAGCGCGGGAAGGATAAGCTGCGGTGCCTTCAGTGTGGCGTCGCGCGCCTCGCGCAGGGCCACGAAAGCGGCTTCGGAGCGGCCGCCTCCGATATGAATGTTGTCCGCCTTCTGGGCGGCGACAGTCGTTTCCCAGCGGAACTCCGTGCGACCTTCAGGCAAATAGTCGTGTCCGACGAAGACGCGCGTATCATCCGGCAGCGCCAGGACCCGCTGAATCGAGCGGTAAAGGACGCCGGCGTCGCCGCCGGGGAAATCGCAGCGCGCCGTGCCGAAGTCAGGCATGAAGAGGGTGTCGCCGACGAAGACTGCATCGCCGATCCGATAGCTGACGCAGGCCGGGGTATGGCCGGGGGTGTGCAGCACCTCGACGGGGATAGCGCCCAGCATGAAGCGCGCGCCGTCGGCGTAGACTTCGTCGAACACCACGGCGTCGGGCGTCACGTCGGCGGCGTCGAACAGATCGCCAAACGTCTTCTGGACGCGGGTGATCTTCTCACCGATGCCGATGGGGACGCCGGTGCGGGTGCGGATTTCGTCTGCGCCGGTCAAGTGGTCAGCGTGGGCGTGCGTCTCCAGCACACGCTCAAGCTTCAGGTCATGCGCGGCCAGGGCCTCCAGCACTCGGTCGATGGAGCCGGTCGATGTGCGCGCGGCAGCCGGGTCATAATCCAGCACCGGATCGATGATGGCCGCCGCTCCGGTCGCGGGGTCCGAGACCAGATAGGTCACGGTGTGGGTGACGGGATCGAAGAAGCCGAGGACATCAGGCTGGAGCGGATGATGGGTCATGATGGGTCTCCGTTTCGTCTCTAAATATTAGGTATTGCTAATTTAGCAAGATCGAATATATGGGCTGCATGATCGATCTCGAAGCCATGGGACTGGAACGCTTTCAAGCCAGCGCGGGCGACGCCGCCCGACTGCTGAAGGCGCTGTCCAATGAAAACCGTCTGATGATCCTGTGCCAGATCGGCGAGGGCGAGCGTCAGGTGTCCGACCTTCAGGTGGGCCTGTCGCAGTCGGCGCTGTCCCAGCATCTGGCGCGCCTGCGCGAGGACGGCCTGGTCAGCGCGCGCAGGAGCGGCACGGCCGTCTTCTATCGCATCGCCGATCCGGCCGCCCTGAAGGTGATCGGGATCCTGGCGGAGATCTTCTGTCCGCCTGAGGCGCTCTGAGCGCCGCTTCCCTGGAAGGAATTTTCAATGAACCCGCTGATCTCTCTTTCGCCCGCCGATGTCGCCGCTCGCCTCAAGGCGGGCCAGGCCGTGCTGATCGACGTGCGCGAGCCGGACGAGCATGCGCGCGAGCATATTGCGGGCGCCGTGACCGCTCCCCTGTCCGTGTTCGAAGGCGCCGAGCTGAGCCTCAAGCCCGGAAAGGATGCGATCTTCATGTGCCGGAGCGGCAATCGCACGGCCGGAAACTGCGACCGGTTGGCCGCGCGCATCGACGGTCCGGCGCACGTTCTCGAAGGCGGGCTGGACGCCTGGAAGAAGGCGGGGCTGCCTGTACGCGCCGACCGCAAGCAGCCGCTGGAGCTGATGCGTCAGGTGCAGATGGCGGCAGGGGGACTGATCCTGCTGGGCGGGGCGCTGGGCGTCATGGTCCATCCTGGATTCTGGGGGATCAGCGCCTTTGTCGGCGCCGGTCTGTTCGTGGCGGGGGCGACCGGCTTCTGCGGCATGGCGCGTTTGCTGGCGGTCATGCCCTGGAACCGAAACATGAAGAGGGCCTGAGACCATGGGCCTGACTCCGTTGCTTCTGGCGGGAATGAGCGGGGGCGTGGTCGCCTTGCTGCTGACCGTTTTCGGCGGCGGCGGATCGGTTCTGGCCGTGCCGCTTCTGCTCTATGTCGTCGGGGTGCGTGATCCCCATGTGGCGATCGGGGTTTCTGCTGCGGGAGTGTCGCTGAACGCCCTGACGGCGCTGGCGGGCCAGGCGAGGGCCGGTCGGGTTCGCTGGCCCTGCGCGACGGTGTTCGCCGTCACGGGCGCGGCTGCGGCCTGGGTCGGCTCATCCGTGGCCAAGGCTATCGACGGCCGCCATCTGCTGCTGGCCTTCGCCGTGGCCATGGCGATGGTGGGCTTGGCGATGCTGTCTTCCAGGAAGGGCGACGGCGATCCCGGCGTGCGCCTGAATCGCGACATGGCGCCGCGTGTCGCGGCGTCGGGCGCGGGCGTCGGCGTGGCGGCCGGATTCTTCGGGATCGGCGGCGGCTTTCTCATCGTGCCGGGGTTGATGTGGGCCACGGGGATGACCCTGGCGGCGGCGCAGGCGACCTCGTTGTTGAGCGTGGCGGCGTTCGGAGCCAGCACGGCCGTCAACTACAGCCTGTCGGGGCTGGTTGACTGGACCCTGGTCGGGGCCATGACGGTCGGCGGCGCGGCGGGCACAGTGGCGGGTCTGCCGCTGGCGAGCCGATTGGGAGCCAACGCCGCCTTGGGTCGGCGCCTGTTCGCCGGGCTGATCCTGGTCGTTGCGGCCTATGTGGCTGTGAAGGCGATCATGGGGAGCTGACGCTCAACGCTCCAGCCCGGCGATCAGCCGGGCGAGCAGAGCCCCCAGCGCAGCCTGCTCCTCGCGCGACAGGCCGGCCAGCATGGCCTGGCTCTCAGCCATGTGCAGCGGCATCAGGCCGTCGATCAGGTCGAACCCCTTGGGCGTCAGCCTGACCAGTGAGGCGCGGCGGTCGCTGGGGTGGGGCGTGCGCTCGATCAGGCCGGATTTCTGCAGCCGATCCAGCCGGGCCGTCATGCCGCCGGACGACATCATCGTCGCCTCATAGAGGGCCGTGGGCGTCAGGCCGTCGGGCGAGGGCGCGCGGCGCAGGGTGGCCAGAACGTCGAACTCCCCATGTTGCAGGCCGTAGCGAGCATAGAGCGGCGCCTGCCGCTCGCGCGTCACCACGATGGAGGCTTCATGCAGACGGCCCAGCGTCTCCATGGCCAGCAGGTCGAGGTCGGGACGCGCGACAGCCCACTGGGCGGCGGCGCGGGCAGCGCGATCGGTCATTGTCTTGACATCAAGATACTTGATGGCGAGACATTATCGCCTTTCGTCGCCGGAGTCACCTCGGATGGATCAGTCGAACGCCTCGCAACCGTCGCGCGGCGCCAGCCTGTTGTTGGTCGCCGCCATCTTCGCCCTGGCGCTGAACCTGCGCCCGGCGATGGCGGCGGTCGGGCCGCTGCTGGATCTGATCGAAGCGGCGACCGGCATGGATTCGACCACGGCCAGCCTGCTGACCACCTTGCCGGTGGCGATGATCGGCGTCGGCGCCCTGTCGATCCGGCCGCTGCGGCGACGGCTGGGCGAGCGCAAGGGCATCCTGCTGGGCGCGGTTCTGATCGGCCTGTCCTGTCTGGCGCGAGCGATCTTCGACGGGACGGCCGGTCTGATCGCCAGCGCCGTGGTGGTGGGTATCGGCGTCGCCCTGATCCAGGCCCTGGCGCCGGTCGTGATCAAGCGGGCGTTCCCCACACGCTTCGGCACGGTGATGGGCGTCTATACGACCGGAATCATGGGCGGGGCGGCCGTGGCGGCGGCGACGGCCGCCGGGTGGGCCGAGGCGGTCGGTTGGGCCGGGGCGCTGGCCCTATGGGCGGTTCCCGCCTTCCTGGCGGCGGTCGTCTGGATGATCGCCGCGCGTGATCCTGCGGCCGAGGAGCCGAACCGCGTCGCCGTGGCCGAAGGAACCCACCCCGAGCTTCCGTTCTGGAAGCAGCCGAGGGCGTGGGCGCTGGTCCCGATTCTGGGGCTGGGCACCTCGGCCTATACGCTCGTGCTGGCCTGGCTGCCGCCGTACTACGTCGACATGGGGCAGGCGCGGACGACGGCGGGCTTCCTGCTCAGCGGCATGACGGGCGCCGAGGTGTTGGCGGGCGTGCTGGTGTCCCTGTTCATCGCGCGTTTTCCCGACCGGCGCGGGCCGATGCTGGCGGCCGTGGCCCTGGCGCTGATCGGTCTGGCGGGACTGGTGCTGGCGCCGGTCAGTCTGGCGATTCCGGTCATGCTTCTGCTGGGGCTGGGGATCGGCGCGGTGTTTCCGCTGACCCTGATCCTGGCCATGGACCAGATCGACGATCCGGTGCGCTCAGGCGACCTGCTCGCCTTCGTTCAGGGCGGCGGCTACATCATCGCCAGCCTGTCGCCGCTGGCGGCCGGGCTTCTGCGCGACCGCCTGTCGGACCTGAGTCAGGCCTGGATGCTGATGGGGCTGGGCCTCGTCGCCATGGCGGCGATGACCCTGGCCTTCAAACCCGGCGGCGCGAAGCTGCGCTAGGCTGCGGCGTCGCGCCAGGCCTTGAGCGCATCTAGGGCGCGGATGCTCTGCAGACGCTTCTTGGCGCGGCCGCGCTCCTTGGGATGGATGCGCTTGCCGTCTTCATCGACCTTGGGCGCTTCCAACGGGGGCAGCAGTCCGTAGTTGATGTTCATCGGCTGGAACTTTGAGCCTTCAAGGTGGCCGCCGGTGATGTGCTCGACCAGGGCGCCCATGGCCGTTTCTGGCGGCGGCGCGGCCAGATCGCGACCCAGCGCCTGGGCGGCGGCCAGTCGGCCGGTCAGCAGGCCCATGGCGGCGCTTTCGACATAACCCTCGACCCCCGTCACCTGACCGGCGAAGCGCAGGCGCGGAATGGCCTTCAGCCGCATCTGCTTGTCCAGCAGTTTCGGGCTGTTTAGGAAGGTGTTGCGGTGCAGGCCGCCCAAACGCGCGAACTGGGCGTTCTCCAGACCGGGGATCATGCGGAAGACGTCGGTCTGGGCGCCGTACTTCAGCTTGGTCTGGAAGCCGACCATGTTGAACAGGGTGCCCAGCGCATTGTCCTGACGCAGTTGGACGATGGCGTAGGGCTTGACCGTCGGGTTGTGCTGATTGGTCAGGCCGACCGGCTTCATCGGGCCGTGGCGCAGGGTCTCGCGGCCGCGCTCGGCCATGACCTCGATGGGCAGGCAGCCGTCGAAATAGGGGACGTTCTCCCACTCCTTGAAGTCGGCCTTGGGGCCGTCCAGCAGGGCGTCGATGAAGGCTTCGTACTGGGCCTTGTCCATCGGACAGTTGACGTAGGCCGCCTTGTCGCCGCCGGGGCCTTCCTTGTCATAGCGCGACTGACGCCAGGCCACGTCGAAGTCGATGCTGTCGGCGTGCAGGATCGGCGCGATGGCGTCGAAGAAGCTGAGACTTTCTTCGCCGGTCGCTTTCAGGATGGCGTCGGCCAGGGCGGGCGAGGTCAGCGGGCCGGTGGCGACGATGACGTTGTCCCAGTCTTCGGGCGGGATGCCCGCGATTTCCTCGCGCACGATGGTCACCAGGGGGTGAGCTTCCAGTTTGGCCGTCACGGCGTCCGAGAAGCCGATGCGGTCGACCGCAAGGGCGCCGCCCGCAGGCACCTGATTGGCGTCGCCGGACGCCATGATCAGGCTGTCCAGCGCGCGCATCTCGGCGTGCAGCAGGCCGACGGCGTTGAACTCCCAGTCGTCCGAGCGGAAGGAGTTGGAGCAGACCAGCTCGGCCAGGCCCGTGGTGTGGTGGGCGTCGGTGCGGACCTGTTCCGGCTCGTCCCGGCGCATTTCGTGCAGGATGACGGGCACGCCCGCCTGGGCGATCTGCCAGGTCCCTTCGGATCCGGCGAGGCCGCCGCCGATGACGTGGACGGGGCGGGGAGTGGGGGACGCATTCGACATGGCGGCCTAATAGCCGCGTGGCGCGCCCCTGTCATGCGGGGCGTGCGGTCAAGGCTGTCGGAGGACGACGTTCGTCCTTATAAGCGACGGCGGAGGCTGTTCATGACCCATGGATTCCAGATCGATGAAGCGCTGGCGGATGGTTTTCGTCTGATCCGGCGTCGGCCCGGCAGCGTCTTCGCCTGGGGCGTCGTTCTGGCTCTGCCTGTCTTGCTGTCCGCCATCGTCATGATCGATCTCTTGATGACGATCGGTCTTGAGGCCATGGCTGAGAATGCAGACGCCAGCCCGCAGGCGCTCGCCGCCATGATGCGGATGCAGGCTTGGTCCATGTTGATCAATGTGGTGCAACTGATCGGTTACGTCCTGATCATCGCCGCCATCTGCCGCGCGGTGCTGTGGCCCGAGCGCGCGCCGGGTCGCTTTTTCGATCTTCGAGTCGGCATGGATGAGGCGAGGGTGGCCGTGGCCGGCCTGGCCGTCATGGCGGGCTGCTATGGCGTGATGCTGGTGGTCCTTCTACTGGCCTTTGCCTTTGGGGCGGCCTTCTGGATGGTGTCCGAAACAGCGGCTGTGGTGATGGGCGTGGCGGTGGGGCTGGCGGGAATCGTCGGCATCGTCTGGGCGGGGTTGCGGACCTTCATGATCATGCCGCTCAGCATCGCGTCTCAGGATTTCGCCTTCGTGGAGGGGTGGAAGATGACGAAGGGCCGCGTCGGGATGCTGTTGGGCCTTTTCGTCGCGACGCTTGCCGTCACGTTTTTGGTCCATGTGCTGTTTCTGATCGTGGCGGGACTGATCGCCCTGGGCGTCAGCATTCCCTTCTGGCCTCAACTGGCGGCCTGGGCCCAGAGCGCGTCGAGCGAGCTTCCGGCCTTCAACCCGCTCGTTGTCGCAGTGGCGGGCGTTGCGGCCTTTATCGCCATTGCGGCTTATTACGGCGTCATCGTCGCCATCTGGATCGCGCCCGGCGTTTCGGCCTGTCGCCAGATGCTGGCGATGCAGAAACAGGACGAAACCGGCGCGGCTGCGTTAAGCTGAGCGAGAATCGAGGAGCCAGCATGAGTTTCAACGCCACCGAATCCGCCTTTGAGGGCTTCCGCCTGGCCCGTCGGGCGCCGATGGCCATTCTGGCCTGGGCCGCCGCCTATATCGTGTTCTTCGCGGTCTTCTTCGCCGTGGCCGGCGGCAGCCTGATCAACATCATCAACCTGGCCGAGCAGATCGAACAGAGCGCCGAGCCGTCGATGAGCGATCTGACGACCCTGGGGCAGGCTTACGGCGCCATGATGGGGCTGGCCCTGCCGTTGTCGCTGCTGTTCAGCGCCGTGCTGACGGCGGCGGTGGCGCGCTCCGTCATTCGCCCGGAGGAGAAGCGGTTAGGCTACCTGCGCCTGGGACGCGATGAACTGCGTATCCTGGGGGCCACGCTGGTTGTGGCGCTGCTGATGTTCGGCGTGATCATGGGCGGCACGGTGCTGGTCAGCGTCTTTGTGGGGGTGGCGGCGAGCATGGGCGCGCCCTTCCTGATCCTGCCGGCGGTTCTTGTGGGACTTGGGGTTGCTGCGGTCGCCGTCTGGCTGGCCGTGCGCCTCTGCCTGGTCGCGCCGACGACCTTCGCGGAGCAGAAGATCGCCATCAAGGAAAGCTGGGCCATGACCAGGGGCCGTTTCTGGCCGTTGCTGGGCATGGCGGTTCTGGCGGGCGTCATGTCCATGCTGGTGGGGCTGCTGGGCTCCATCGTCATCGCGCCGCTGAACCTGATCTTCGGCGGCCTGGAAAGCCTGGCGGGAGCAGAGACGACCAATGTCGCCACGCTTCTCGTGAAGTTCTGGCCGGCCCTGCTGGTGTGGGGCGTGGTCAACGCCCTGCTGTCGGCGGCGCAGGCGGCCGTCATCTATGCGCCGTTCTCGGCGGCCTATCTGGGCATCAAGGGCGTGCCGCGCGTCTGATCCGACGGCCTCGCTGGAAATGAAACGCCGCGCTCCGACAGGGGCGCGGCGTTTTCATTCCAGTTGTTATCCCCCGCTCATCCCGGCGGACGCCGGGATCCAGTGCTTTGGCTTCAGGGCGCGGCGCCTGACTCACAGATTGCCGACTGGCGCTCTCACTGGGCCCCGGCGTCCGCCGGGGTGAGCGGATTGGAATCGGTTCAGGCGCTCTTGCGGGCCTTGGCGCGTTTGGCGGGCGCAGGTTCGGCGGTCAGGGCGGCGACGCGGCCCTTGCGGCGTTCCTCGTGCCGGTCCAGCACCTCCTTGAGGTAGCGGCCGGTCCAGCTGGCGGGGCTCTCGGCGACCTGTTCCGGCGTGCCGACGGCGACGATCTCGCCCCCGCCGTCGCCGCCCTCGGGGCCGAAGTCCAGCAGGTGGTCGGCGACCTTGATGACGTCGAGGTTGTGCTCGATCACCACGATGGTGTTGCCGTTCTCGACCAGCTCCTGAAGCACCTCCAGCAGCTTGCGCGTGTCCTCGAAGTGCAGGCCGGTCGTCGGCTCATCGAGGATGTAGAGCGTCTTTCCGGTGGCGCGTTTCGACAGCTCCTTCGACAGCTTGACCCGCTGGGCCTCGCCGCCGGACAGGGTGGTGGCGGGCTGGCCGACCTTGACGTAGCCAAGCCCCACACGCTCCAGCGTCAGCATCTTGTCGCGGATCGACGGCACGGCGGTGAAGAAACGCGCCGCTTCTTCAACCGTCATATCCAGAACGTCGGATATACTCTTGCCCTTGAAGACGATTTCCAGCGTTTCGCGGTTGTAACGCTTGCCCTTGCAGACGTCGCAGGTGACGTAGACGTCGGGCAGGAAGTGCATCTCGATCTTGATGACGCCGTCGCCCTGACAGGCCTCGCAGCGGCCGCCCTTGACGTTGAAGCTGAAGCGGCCGGGGCCGTAGCCGCGCGCCTTGGCCTCGGGCAGGCCCGCATACCAGTCGCGGATGGGCCCAAAGGCGCCGGTATAGGTGGCCGGGTTCGAGCGCGGCGTGCGTCCGATCGGCGACTGGTCGATGTCGATGACCTTGTCGAAATGCTCCAGCCCCTCGATGCGGTCGAACGGGGCGGGGGCGTCGGACGCATTGTTCAGACGCCGCGCGGCGGCCTTGTAGAGGGTCTCGATGGTGAAGGTCGACTTGCCACCGCCCGACACGCCGGTGATGCAGGTGAAGACGCCGACCGGGATCTCGCCCGTGACGTTCTTCAGGTTGTTGCCCGTCGCGCCTGAGACTTTCAGCATCCGCTTGCGGTTGATGGGGCGGCGGCCTTCGGGCGGCAGTTCGATCTCGCGCGCGCCGGTCAGATACTGGCCGGTCAGGGAGTTGGGGTCGGCCATGACCTCGGCGGGCGTGCCCTCGGCGCAGACCGTGCCGCCGTGGACGCCGGCGGCCGGGCCCATGTCGATGACGTAATCGGCCGTCAGGATGGCTTCTTCATCGTGCTCGACCACCAGCACCGAGTTGCCGAGGTCGCGTAGCCCCTTCAGGCTGTCCAGCAGGCGGGTGTTGTCGCGCTGGTGAAGGCCGATCGACGGCTCGTCCAGCACATAAAGCACGCCGGTCAGGCCCGAGCCGATCTGCGACGCCAGCCGGATGCGCTGGCTCTCGCCGCCCGACAGAGTGCCGGAACTGCGAGACAGGTTCAGATAATCCAGGCCGACGTTGTTGAGGAAGCGTAAGCGGTCGGTGATCTCCTTCAGGATGCGCCGGGCGATCTCGATCTGCTTCTCGGTCAGGCCGTCTTCCAGGGTCGAGAACCACAGGAAGGCCTTGGAGATCGACAGGTTGGAGATGTCGGCGATGTCCTCGCCCCCGACCTTGACCGCCAGGGCTTCGGGCTTCAGGCGCTTGCCGCCGCAGACCTCGCACGGGGTTTCGGACTGATAGCGGCCCAGTTCCTCGCGCACCCATGCGCTGTCGGTCTCGCGCCAGCGGCGCTCCAGGTTCGGCAGCACGCCCTCGAACGGCTTGGAGACCTCGTATTTGCGGGCGTTGTCGTCATAGACGAACTTGATCTTGTCGCCGCCCGAGCCGCGCAGGATGACGGCCTGCGCCTTCTCCGGCAGGTCGCGCCACGCCTTGTCCATCGAGAAGCCGTAGTGCAGGGCCAGCGATTGCAGCGTCTGCGTATAGAGCGGCGAGGGGCCGCGCGCCCACGGCGCCACCGCGCCCTTGTGCAGGGTCTTGTCGCGGTCGGGGATCACCAGATCGGCGTCGAAGGCCAGCTTGATCCCCAGGCCGTCACAGGCCGGGCAGGCGCCGAAGGGGTTGTTGAACGAGAACAGCCTGGGCTCGATCTCGCTGATGGTGAAGCCTGAGACAGGACAGGCGAACTTCTCGGAAAAGACAATTCGACGCGGCTCTTCGCTTTCGGGCGCATTCGCCCATTCCGCCGTGGCGATGCCGTCGGCAAGACCCAGCGCAGTCTGAATGCTGTCGGCGTAACGGCCTTCAAGACCCTCTTTGGTTACAATGCGATCGACGACGATATCGATGTCGTGCTTGAACTTCTTGTCGAGCGCGGGGGCGTCCTCGATGGCGTAGAACTCGCCGTCGATCTTCAACCGCTGGAAGCCCTGCCGTTGCCACTCGGCCATTTCCTTCTTGTACTCGCCCTTGCGGCCGCGAACGACCGGCGCCAGCAGCAGGATGCGTTCGCCGTCGGGCAGGGCGGTCAGCTTGTCGACCATCTGGCTGACGGTCTGGCTTTCGATCGGCAGGCCGGTGGCGGGCGAATAGGGAATGCCCACGCGCGCCCACAGCAGGCGCATATAGTCGTGGATTTCGGTGACGGTGCCGACGGTCGACCGCGGGTTCTTCGACGTTGTCTTCTGTTCGATGGAGATCGCCGGGGACAGGCCCTCGATCAGATCCACGTCCGGCTTGCCCATCAGCTCCAGGAACTGGCGCGCATAGGCCGACAGGCTCTCGACGTAGCGGCGCTGGCCCTCGGCGTAGATGGTGTCGAACGCCAGCGATGATTTGCCCGACCCGGACAGGCCGGTCATGACCACCAGCTGCTCACGCGGAATGTCGAGATCGACGCCCTTGAGGTTGTGCTCGCGGGCGCCGCGAACGCGAATGAAGTTGTGCTTTTCGGTCATGGAATCCGGGAACGCGGAAGACCCCGGAACGGTCCGGGGCGACGACGCTATATGGGGATCAATTCGCCGGAAACAGCAAGAACAATATGAGAACCTTTAGCCTGCTTCGGGCGCCCATGGCGTTTCGAGGCGGCGATAGCGTTCGCCGGGGCCGACCAGGACGCCGTTGGCGTTGGCGACGCCCAGTTCGAGGCTTTCGGCGATGCGGCGGGCGCGGACGATGAAGTGTTCGGCCGCCACGGGCGGACACAGATCGCGGGCGGTCGCCTCGAACAGGGCCAGCCAGTGGTCGAAGTGGCGGGCGTCGATGGGCAGGGGCAGGTGTTTGGGCATGGGCCGCCCTTGATAGACGCCGGTGGACAGGGCGACGGACGACCAGAACAGCTTCATCTGCTCCAGATGCGGACCCCAGTCGTCGATGCGGGCGTCGAAGATCGGGCCGATGAAATCGTCTTCGCGCACCTTGGCGTAGAAGCCCTCGACCAGGGCGTCGATCATGGCTTCGTCGATGCCGGTTTCGGCGCGGATGCGGGCTACGGCGGCTTCCCTACGTGCGGCGGCTTCGGCTCGATCCGGCGCAGGACGGTCGATACGGAAGGCGACAGGACGATCAGGCGTGCTCATGACGTTCAAGATAGGAGCTGCAAGGCCGAAAGACCATGACGCCGATTGTCCAAGGGGGCGTGGCGGCCGCATTGCGAAAGCTGAGCCGCAGTTTTGGGGTTGCGTTACGAAACTTCCGTCCCCATCCTTCCATCAGCCAACGCATCAGTGAGGAGGCAAGACGATCATGATCAGCACCCTGGAAATCGGTTTCGCCCTTTCCATGCCGCTGCTCGTGTTCGCTTATGTCCTCGCTCAACCCAAGCCCAAGCCGGTCCGCATCCGCGCTCGTGACGCTCAACGGCGTCGCGGCCCGCACGCCTGACGGCCGAAGCCTCTTCAACAATCTGACGCTCGCCTTCGGGCGTGAACGCACGGCCGTCGTGGGTCGCAACGGCGTGGGCAAGACCACGCTGCTGCGCCTTGTCGCCGGTCTGGCCGAACCGGCCGAGGGCGTGATCGCACGCGCCGGAACGGTCGGCTGGCTGGCGCAGGCGCAGACGCCCGCGGATGACGAGGCGGTCGCGGATACCCTAGGCGTGGCTGAGCCTCTGGCGATTCTGCATCGCGTGCTGGCCGGCGACGGTTCGCTGGACGACATGGCCGAGGCGGACTGGACGCTGGAAGAGCGGATGCAGGCCGCTTTGGTCGAGGTGGGTCTGGCCGATCTGGCGCTGGATCGCCGTATGGCGGAGTTGAGCGGCGGCGAACAGACGCGCCTGCGGCTGGCGGGGTTGAAGCTGGCCGCGCCGGACCTGCTGGTGCTGGACGAGCCGACCAACCATCTGGACGTCGAGGCCCGCGCCATGATCGCCGATGTCGTGACCGACTGGCCGGGCGGGGTGGTGCTGGTCAGCCACGATCGCGCCCTGCTGCGTCGCGTGGACCGCATCGTCGAGCTTTCCAGTCTGGGCTCGCGGGTTCATGGCGGCGGCTGGGATCTGTATGTCGAGCGTCGCGACGCCGAACGGGCCGCCGCCGAACGCGATCTGGAACAGGCGGAACGCGCTATCGGTCGGGTCCAGCATGAGACCCAGATGGCCCAGGAACGTCAGGCTCGGCGCGATCGCGCGGGCAAGGCGGCGCGCGCCAACAGCTCCGATCCGAAGATCCTGCTCGACGCCCAGGCCCAGCGGGCCGAGGAAACGGGCGCGCGTGGTCAGCGGCTGGCAGAACGCAAACGCCAGGCGGCCGAGAGCGATCTGGTCGAGGCGCGCGAGCGCGTCGAACGCGCGCGCCAGATGGCGCTGGCCATGCCGCCGACCGGGCTGCCTACGGGACGTATGGTGTTGAACCTGAACGAGGCGGTCGTGAGGGCCGATAATGGCCGCCGGTTGCTGGGGCCGATCTCCCTGCGTCTGACTGGGCCGGAACGGGTCGCCGTGACCGGTCCCAACGGCGCCGGCAAGACGACCCTGTTGAAGCTGATCGCGGGTCTGACCGAGCCGTCCGCAGGATCGATCGAGCGGCCGGTTCGCGCGGCCCTGCTGGATCAGCAGGCGGCCATGCTGAAGCCGGACGAAACACTGGTCGAGGCGTGGCTGCGGCTGAATCCGCAAGGCACGCCCAATGCGGCGCGGGCGGCTCTGGCGCGGTTTCTGTTCCGTAATGTGCAGGCCGACCGCAAGACTGGAGAACTGTCTGGCGGCGAGCGGCTGCGCGCGGCCCTGGCCTGCATCATGACCGGGACGCAGCCGCCGCAACTGTTGGTGCTGGACGAGCCGACCAACCATCTGGACATCGATTCCGTCGAGGCGGTGGAGGCGGCGCTGTCAGGCTATGACGGCGCGCTGGTGGTGGTCAGCCATGACGCAGATTTCCTGGCGAATCTGGGCGTCGAACGAACGATCGTGCTGAAGGACGGTCAACTCCAGCCTTCGACCACGCCCTGACGGCGTCCTCGGATCGCGGGGGTGTTCAGAATGGTGCGCGGCTCAGGCTCGGCCCGGCCGAACAACCAGCCCTGACCGTGGGTGACGCCCAGGTCGCGCAGGGCGTCGGCGATCTGATCCGTCTCGATCATCTCGGCGATGGTTTCGAGCTCCAGCGACCCGCATAGTTCGACCAGATGGGCGATCAGGGTGCGCGTACGGGCGTCGATATCGATATCGCGCACCAGGGCGCCGTCGATCTTCACCGCGTCGACTGACAGGCCGCGCAGATAATCGAAGGAGGCCGAACCGGCCCCGAAGTCGTCGATGCAGATCTTGATCCCGGCGTTGCGCAGGGCGCCCAGACGACGATCGGCGGCGGCCAGATCGGCCAGGGCGGCGGTCTCCGTCACCTCGACCATCAGGCGCCGACGATCATCGGGCGCCGCAGCGGTCATCTTCAGCAGGGCCGCGACATAGGCGTCGTTGGCCAGAGAGGCGCCCGAGACGTTGACGGCGATCTTGAGCAGGCCGCCGCCCGGCTCGCGCAGGCGCCGCACCGCCTTTTCCGCTACGGCCAGGTCGAAGCCGTCGATCAGGGCCAGTTCCTCGGCCATGCGGATGGCGGCGGCGGGGCCTGATCCCTGTCCGAAGCGGGCCAGGGCCTCGAAATGGTGGACGGCCCGGGTCTTCAGATCGACGATGGGCTGGTAATAAAGGGCGAAATCCCGGTCGCGCACGATGCTGCGGAAACGGTCGGCGTCCTTCAGCGTGCGTTGCAGGGAATCAGCGAAGGACAGCTCCGGCTGACCCAGCCCGCCGTCCCTTCAGGCAGCCCTCGATGGCGAAGCGCATGGCGCGCAGGGCCGAGGCGGCGTCGCCGCCCAGGGCGCTCTGCGTCGCGACGGCCGACAGAACAACGCCCTCGGCCTGACCGGCTTTCCGCATTTCCGCCGCCAGATCTCTCGTATCGTCCAGCTTGCGGATCAGGGCGTAGCGGTCGGACGTCAGCCGACCCGCGCTGGCGCCGTCGTGAGAGGCGGCGTTGAGCGCGCCGCCGATGCGATGGTGAACCCGCTCCAGCGTGGCGGGATCGACGTCATGCAGGCCGTTCACGTCGATGAAGGCCAGGGCCAGGCGTTGCAGGGCGCCGGTCTCGCCGCTCGAAAGGCTGGCGTGCGCATGAGTCAGAAAGCCCTCGGCGTCTCTCGGCGGAGCGCCTGCGGCCAGAGGCGCGTGGTCGACCTCGAAGGGCTCTCCTGCATAGGACAGGGCGCAGGACCGAGCCGGGGCGATGTCGGGCAGGGCGAAGGCGCGTAAGGTTGCGGAGCGCATCCGGCCGTCGCCACAATCGACCAGAACCTCAGCGGCGGGACTTCTCTGTCCCGGCAGCAGCGCGTCCAGCAGGTTCCGCAGCGTCGCGGCGCTCTGGACCGACAGGCGCTCGCCGAGAGGGCGGCCGACCCAGGCTGAGGTTTGCTGACCTGCGACGGGGCCGGAACCCAAGGCGAAGCGCACCACGCCATGCTGATCGACTTCGATCAGCGCGTCGGCGGCGGCGAACGCCAGGCCCAGGAGGCGGGGGGTCAGTGTCATGCCGAAGCCGTAGGCCGCACGCTGTTAAAGAATGGCGATAAGGGGCCTCAGGCGGTGCGGTTCAGCGCCACGGCCCGTCCGTCGCCCTGCATCGCCTGACCCGCCGCGCCGTAGCCCACGCCCTGAGCTCGGGCGCCCGCCACCTCGGCGGCGATGGTGCGGACCAGGCCTTCGGACACCTGGCGGGCCGCTTCGACGGTCACGGCGTGTTCCGCCAGCACGGCCTCGAAGGTTTCGGTGGCTTCGATCAAGGCCCGCCGGTCGGTTTCGGGCGCAACGGCGATGGCGGCGGGGTTGGCCTTCACCTGGGCGGATTCGCGGCGATAGAGGTTGGCCATCTCCTGCGTCTCGGCCACGCCCTGGGCCAGATCCTGAGCGCGGTGGGTGCGCATGGCGTCCATTTCCAGCGATAGGCGATCGGTCAGGTCTCGGGTCAGGCGGGTCAGGTGCTGCACCCGCAGGGCGGCGGTCTCGACATCGGCGGTCATGCGCCTTGCTCCTGCATCTTGATCATCTGGGCCAGGACGCTGTCGGCCAGGCCGACGCCGCCCGCCTTCACCGTCTGCTGAGCCATGGCGTCGACCAGGAAGCCGCGCCAGGCGGCCTCGCCTGCGCCGCCGCCGAAGGGAGCCTCGGTGCTGAGGCCCTCGAACATGGGCTTCATCATCTGCGACAGGAAGCTGGCCTCGAAGGCTTCGGCCGTGCGGCGCATGGCTTCCAAATTCTGCGGCTGGCCGGGGCGGGCCGGGGTGTCGGCGCGCAGCAGGTCGGGAGAGACGGCGAGAGCGTCCATCAGATCACCTCGATCTCGGCCTGCAGGGCGCCGGCGGCCTTGATGGCCTGCAGGATGCTGATCATGTCGCGCGGGCTGACGCCGAGGGCGTTCAGGCCGTTGACCAGGGTGGAGAGGGAGGTCGAGCCGCCGACGATCCGCATCTGGCGGCCGGTTTCCTCGGAGATGCTGATGTCCGACTGGGGCACGACCACGGTTTGACCGCCCCGGCTGAACGGCTCGGGCTGGCTGACCAGAGGCGTTTCCTGGACCGAGACGGTCAGATTGCCCTGGGCCACGGCGACGGTGGAGATGCGCACGGCCTCGCCCATGACGATGACGCCGTTGACCTCGTCGATGATGACCTTGGCCGGGGAATCGATCTGGACCGGCAGGTTCTCGACCCGGCTCAGGAAGCCCGCCATGCCGAAGTTCTGGGGCGCGCGGATGGCGACCACGGTGCCGTTCTCGGCGAAGGCGGTCTGGGGGTAGGTTTCGTTGATGGCGGCGGCGATGCGTTGGGCCGTGGTGAAGTCGGGGTTGCGCAGGGTCAGGCGCACCGACGGCATGGAACCGAGATCGAAGCCCGTCTCGCGCTCGACCACCCCGCCCGAGGCGATACGACCCGCCGTCGGCACGCCGCGCGTGATCGAGGAGCCTGACGCGCCCGAGGCCGAGACCGCGCCCGTCTGCACCGACCCTTGCGCCACCGCGTAGATTTCGGCGTCGGCGCCCTGCAGCGCCGTCACCAGCAGCGTGCCCCCCAGCAGGCTCTTGGCGTCGCCCATGGCCGAGACGCTGACGTCCAGCCGCGAGCCCGGGGTGGCGAAGGGGGGGAGTTCGGCCGTGACCATGACGGCCGCGACGTTCTTGGTGTTCAGGTTGGCGCCGCGGATGTTGACGCCCTGGCGCTCCATCATCCCCTCCAGCGACTGGCGGGTGAAGGGGGAGTTGCGCACGCTGTCGCCGGTGCCGTTGAGGCCGACGACCAGGCCGTAGCCGACGAGCTGGTTGGAGCGGACCCCCTCGATCGAGACGATGTCCTTGATGCGCGACTGGGCCTCGGCGACGCCCGGCTGGACAGCGAGCGCCACGGCGGCGACAGCCGGGGCGATGAGGGCGGTAAGCAACTTCTGCATGCGACAGACGTCCCTGCGTGAGCGTTCGTCATTAACCATGCGAGGATCGTGCCGGACAAAAACTTCATTAATTTCAATGATGGACCGGGATTTGGTCGGCGCCTGGCGGCAGGTTTTGCCGGGCCGTTAACCAAGACTTCAGTCCCTGGCGGCATGGTGCGACGCGTAGAAGGAGACGTCTTGCATGAAGGTCACCGGACCCTTGGGCGCCGCTTCGACGCCGACCACGCGACCGGCCGCACGTGCGGCGGGCGGCTTCGCCTTGCCGGCGACGGCCGGCGCGACGTCCGCCGCCCAGGCTGGGGCGACCTCGGGCGCTTCGGGCGTGGCCGGTGCGGCGGCCCTGATGGCCTTGCAGGGGGTGGAGGATCCGACCGAGCGTCGACGCCGGGCCATTCGTCGGGGCTCGGGCCTGCTGGATCGGCTGGACGAATTGAAGCTGGCCCTGCTGGGCGGTCAGGACGGCGCCGCCGCCCTGGGCCGTCTGGCCCGTGACCTGCGCGAAGAGCGCGAGGAAGGAGCAGAGCCGGGCTTGAAAGCTGTGCTGGATCAGATCGACCTGCGCGCTTCGGTGGAACTGGCGAAAGCTGAAATGAGCCGCGTTCGCGTCTGAAGGCGTTGAAACTTCGGCTGAACCCCGGATCTTCGGCGCTTTGTGAGGATAATTCGCCACACTTCCCCTGGGTCAATGCACCTTAGCCATATCACGGACTCGCGAACGCCATTGCCGCGACTCTTGCGCTTGCCTATACGGCCCTTGCGCCGCAGGGGGGCGCGATAGAGAACGAGTGTGAGTGCGATGACCGCATTGGCCTCTGTAATGTCCGGGGACTCGGCTGTGTATCGGCCGACCGACGACGAACCGTTCATGAACGAGCGGCAGGTCGCCTATTTCAAGAGCAAGCTTCTGAGCTGGAAGGACGACATTCTTCGCGAGTCGAAGGGCACAGTCACCAATCTGAAGGCCGAGACTGAGAACCACCCTGATCTGGTGGATCGGGCCTCTTCCGAGTCCGATCGTGCGCTTGAGCTTCGGACCCGTGATCGTCAGCGCAAGCTGATTTCCAAGATCGACGAAGCCCTGCGCCGGATCGAGGATGGTTCCTACGGTTACTGCGAAGACACCGGCGAGCCGATCGGCCTGGGGCGTCTTGAAGCCCGCCCGACGGCGACGCTGTCGGTGGAAGCTCAGGAACGGCACGAACGCCGCGAGCGCGTTCACCGCGACGACTGACGCTTCCCTCGCGTCGATTAAGGGCGGTTCGGCTTGACTTGAGAGGGCGGCGGCGCGACCAAGCCGCCTTCCTATCGAGGTCGTTGATCCCCCATGTCCGTCAAGGTTCGTTTCGCTCCGTCTCCCACGGGTAAGCTGCACGTCGGCAATGTCCGCACGGCTCTGGTGAACTGGCTGTTCGCCAAGGGGCAGGGCGGTTCGTTCGTGCTGCGAATCGACGACACCGACCTGGTCCGCTCGACTCAGGAGTCGGAAGACAACATCGAGATCGATCTGAAATGGCTCGGCCTGACCTGGGACGAACGTTACAATCAGTCCAAGCGGTTCGATCGCTATGAAGAGGCCGCCGCTCGTCTGAAGGCCGATGGTCGCCTCTACCCCTGCTACGAAACGGCCGATGAACTGGACCGCCGCCGCAAGGTGCAACTGTCGCGCGGCCTGCCGCCCATTTATGACCGCGCCGCCCTGTCGTTGACCGATGCCGAGAAGGCCGCGCTGGAGGCCGAGGGCCGCCGTCCGCACTGGCGCTTCAAGCTGGAAGGCAAGCGCGTCGCCTGGGAAGACCTGGCGCGCGGTCATGCCGAGGTGGACACCGCCTCCATGTCCGACCCGGTGCTGATCCGCGAGGACGGGCTGTTCCTCTATACGCTGCCGTCGGTCGTCGACGACATCGACATGGAGATCACCCACATCATCCGGGGAGAGGACCACGTCACCAACACCGGCGCCCAGATCGAGATCTTCGAGGCGCTGGGGGCCAAGGTTCCAGGGTTCGCTCACATGCCGCTGCTGGTCGGCGCCGACGGCACCGCCCTGTCCAAGCGTCTGGGCTCGCTGGCCATCATGGACATGCGCGCCGACGGCTATGAGCCGATCGCCATCACCAGCCACCTGGGCAAGATCGGCACCTCGGACAATCTGGAGGTCGCGGCTTCGCTGGAGGACCTGGGCGCCGGCTTCGCCTTCTCCAAGATGGGCCGCTCGCCCGCGCGTTACGACACTGCTGATCTGGACCGTCTGAATGCTCAGGCTGTGCACGCCATCGATTACGCCGGGGCCAGGCCGCGCCTGGAAGTTCTGGGCGTCGATCTGGGCGAAGCCTTCTGGAACACGGTGAAGGGCAATCTCAGCAAGTTCGGCGATGTCGTTGAAATGGCGAAGATCATCACGGGGCCGGTGACGCCGGTGATCGAAGACGCCGCCTTCGCCGCCGCCGCCCTGGAGTTGCTGCCCGAAACCATCGACGCTGAGGCCTGGTCAGCCTGGATCTCGGCGGTGAAGGACAAGACCGGCGCCAAGGGCAAGGGTCTGTTCATGCCGCTGCGTCTGATCCTGACGGGGCAGGCGCATGGGCCGGACATGGCGGCCATGATCCCCCTGATCGGCCGCGAGCGCATGGTTCAGCGGCTGAAGGGCGAAACCGCCTGACGGTTGGGGCGCCGGATACAAGAAAGGCCGCCTTCGTCGTGAAGGCGGCCTTTTTCGTTGTGGACTGTGATCGGGATCAGCCCGCGTTGCAGGCGGCGACCTCTTCTGCGCTCAGAGCCTGGCCCTTGTAGGAGAAGCTGGTCACGGGGCCCAGCTTGGCCACCACGCGGCGGCAGGCGCGGGTCGCGGGTTGGTTGGAGCCGCCCGTGGCGGTGCAGGCGTCGCCCTCGCAGCGCCAGGTGGCGCCGTCGACGATCACCCGGCCGGTCGGGGCCTTGGCGGCGTCAGCAAGGGTGGCGCTGGTGGCGGGCGCCTGGGCGAAGGCGGGAGCGGCCGCGAACAGGACGGCGGCGGCGAGAAGAGCACGCATGAACAGTCTCCGATAAGGGTAGGGCGCACGCCCAGCATCGCCATAGTCCGTTTTTTAAAGAAACTGTCAATCCAGCTTCCTGCTCGACGGACCGGCGTTACTGATGCACGTTTACTTACCGATGATCATGCTGCAAGTGCGGCGTATCCTGAGCTGATTTCATGGCCTCGATCGCGGCCTCGACAGAATCGACGCTGACATAGGCCTCCAGGAAGCCCGCCGGGGTCATGCCCTTCTCGACGGTGTGTTCGATCAGGGTGAAGAATCCGTCCCAGAAGCCGTCCAGATTCAAGAAGATGACGGGCTTGGCATGCAGGTCCAGCCGCTTCCACGACAGCAATTCCACGACTTCTTCCAGCGTGCCGACGCCGCCGGGCGCGACCACGAAGACGTCGGACTCGTCATACATGAGCTGCTTGCGCTCGTGCATGGAGGTGACGACGATCGTCTCCACGTCGTCGAACAGCCGTTCGCGGCTGCGCAGGAAGGCCGGCATGATGCCCACCACGCGGCCGCCCGCTTCATGGGCCGCCCGGGCGGACGCGCCCATCAGACCCACGCCGCCGCCGCCATAGACGAAGCGCCAGCCCGCCTCGGCTACGGCCTTCCCGAACGCCGCCGCCGCCTGGATGTAGCGGGGATCAGTTCCATCGGACGAGCCGCAGAACAGGCAGACGGACCGGCCCTCGAATGGGGCGATATTGACGGAGGGCAGGGACATGGGACCTTTGACGACCTCTGGCGGCAGGTGGAAGGACAGACGGACAAACCGGGCAGGCCGGGCCGAAGGGGCTGGGCCGGGCGGACGTAGCCGTCTATCTGGACTGACAGCCTTATAGCGATGCGGGACAGGATGGAACGAAGGATCGGCCTGCTGGCGAGTTTGAGCCTTGCGCTGGCGACGGCGCTGTCGGCCTGCGGTTCGCCCAAACCTGAAGCGGAGGCGGACCCGGCCGAAGCGCAGGAAGACGACTGGATGACGACGCCGCGCATCTTCAGCGTTTCCACTCAAGGAGACGGCGGCGTCCTGGTGCGCGGCGTGGCGGCGCCGCGCGCGCGCGTCATTCTCAGCGGGACGGACGGAGCGGCCGTGGCGGCGGGCGCGGACGCCCAGGGCCGGTTCGAGCTCCATGTCGGCGCCGCAGCGACGGGCCAGGTTCTGACCCCGGAGATTCAGATCGGCCAGACGGCGACGCCTGGGCCTCAGCGACTGCTCGTGGTGGGGGAGGGAAGGCAGGCGGCCGCGCTGCTGACGGACGGCGGCCCCAGCCTGCGTCTGACGCCGGGGCCGGCCTTGGACGCCCTGGATGGCGACGGTCGAGGTCTGATCGCCTCCGGTCGCGCAGATCCAGGCCAGAAGATCGTCGTGCGCGCCGGCGGGATGTCAGCCCAGGCGGTGGCGGATTCGCGCGGGCGCTGGGTCGCGCCTGTAGCGACGGCCAGCGATCGTGCAGGCGATATCGAGGTCGATGGAACGGTCTTTCACTACCCTGGGCCGGGCGCGCCCGCCGCCCACGCCGAACGGGCGGGCGAGGGCTGGCGAATTACGCGTGGGCTGTCGGGTTCCGCCTATCAGACGACTTGGTTGCCGGACTGAAAATGACGTTAATGACCCGTTAACCAAACCGGTTGAACAAGGACCTGTCTTCTTTCTTCGAGGACACCCACCATCACCAAATGACTTCAAAAGCCCGATGCCTCGCGTCGGGCTTCTTTTCTCTGGTCAGGCGCGGGGATGCATGGCGAGGAAGGCTGGCAGCAGGCTGGCCACGACCCTGCGGCTGGCGTCGTCCGATTGGCCCAGCATCCCGCGAAGAGGGGCGCCGATCAGCGCATCCCCGAAGGCGCCGAGCGCAATGAAGAGGACGGCCGAGCCGATAGTCTCGTCGGTCTGATCCCCGCCCAGGCCGAGTTTCTCCTGAATGGCGACGACCAGATTCTGAACGGCCTCGCGCACCGGTTCGAGGTGCGACAGGTCGCCGGACAGGGCGATCCAGGCCGCCAGTCGCCCGGCGCCGCCGGTCGAGAAGGCGTCAAAGACGGCGTTGATCAATTCCAGCGGGGCGCCTTCGTCCGTCCTCAGACGGGCCACTGCGGCGTCCAGAGCGTCGCTGAGATCGGCCACCATCGATCCCATCAGCGCCGACTGCAGTCCAGCGGCCGAACCGAAATGGTGGATCAGGTTCGCATGGGTGACGCCGATCTCGCCGGCCACGGCGGCCAGGGTGACGGCGTTGGGACCCCCTGAGAGCAGGAGGTCGCGCGCCGAGGCCAGGGCCTCGCGGCGGGCTTCTTCAGGCGAACGGCGCCGGCGGCGCGGCTTGTCGGCAATTTTAATTGACATCGGTGTAAATGACATCCATGTAGGTAATGTGTCTTACGAGCCGTCCAAGGAGACTGCAAGCCATGGCCGCGACCGCGCTGGATCATAGTGGGGCCATAACGGGATTTCGCGAAGCCTCGCGCACGCTGAGCCGTCGGGTTCAGCCGGTGCGGGCTGCGCGCGCCATGAGCCGACTGGTTGCGGACAAGGACGACACCGAACAGGTGTTCGAGATCATGAACGCCTTGGCGGGGCGTTCCGTCGACTGGGGCTACGCCAAGTTGATGAACAGTCCCGAAGGCGGGGTTCAGGCCTATCGCCGCCTGGAGCTGGCGGACCGGTTGCAGGATCGGGAGTGGCTGAAAACCATGCCGGAAGGCAGCGTCGGCGCGGCCTATCTGGACTTCATCGTCGCACAGGACTTCTCCGCTTACGGACTGGCTGACGAAAGCCGCAAGGTGGCGGACAGCGAGATCGAGGCGGCGCATCCGCGCGCCTGGTATGCGCGCCGCCTGCGCGACGTGCATGATATCTGGCATGTGTTGACCGGCTATCATACCGACGCCTTGGGCGAAGCCTGCGTGGTGGCCTTTTCTCTGCCGCAGACGCGCAGTTCAGGGTTTGGCCTGATCGCGGCGGCGATTGCGGTGCAGTTCGCACGCGCGCGCACCGGCTATCCGTGTGCAAGAGCAGTGTTTCAGGCGTGGCGCGACGGTCGTCGGGCGGCCTGGCTTCCGGGACAGGATTACGAGGCCTTGCTGGCGGAGCCTCTGGATCAGGCCCGGCGTCGTCTGCGCATTCCACGGCCCGAAATCTATGAGCGCGTGCCGGCGGAAGTCCGCAACGCCTATCGCGGCGGCAAGGGCTGAAGCGAGGGGTTGAGGGAGCGCGGACGGGGGCGGCCGCGTTCCTTCTTTCATGAATGAACTGATGAGCGGCCGTGCGACTGCGCCCGTCGCCGGGGAGGAACAGCGTTGATGTGGGTTTGGATTGCGGCGGGGGCTGTTCTCGCCGTCCTGTTGGTCATGCTGACGGTCGCGCCGGTCCGTCGCGCCATGCTGTCACGCCCGGCGATGGACGCTTTCCGTCGCATCATGCCGCGTATGAGCGCCACCGAGCAGGCGGCGATCGAGTCCGGCAACGTCTGGTGGGACGCGGAAATCTTCTCCGGGCGGCCGGACTGGAAACGCCTGCTGGCGACGCCCGCGCCGCAGTTGACGGACGAGGAGCAGGTCTTCCTCGACGTTGAGACGGAAAAGCTGTGCGACCTGTCCAATGACTGGGACAGCACGGCGGTGTGGCAGGACCTGCCGCCTGAGGCCTGGGCCTATGCGCGGGACAAGGGCTTTCTGGGCATGATCATTCCCAAGGCCTACGGGGGCCTTGGCTTCTCGGCCTACGCGCACAGCCAGGTGATCCAGAAGCTGTCGACGCGTTGCTCGGCGGCGGCGGTGTCCGTGATGGTGCCCAACTCCCTGGGGCCGGCTGAACTGCTGCTGCACTACGGCACGGAAGAACAGAAGAACCACTATCTGCCGCGTTTGGCGCGCGGTGACGAGATTCCGTGCTTCGCCCTGACCAACCCGTTCGCAGGCTCCGACGCCGCGTCGATCACCGACACGGGCGTGGTCTGCAAGGCCATGTGGGAGGGACGCGAGACCCTGGGTTTCCGCATCACCTGGCGAAAACGCTACATCACCCTGGCCCCCATCGCGACGGTGATCGGTCTGGCCTTCCGCGCGGTCGATCCGGACGGGCTGCTGGGCGAAGGCGAAGAGCCGGGGATCACCTGCGTCCTGATCCCGCGCGAGCATCCGGGGGTGCGGATCGGGCGTCGGCACTGGCCGCTCAACGCCGTCTTCCAGAACGGGCCGATCGAGGGCGACGACGTCTTCGTGCCGATGGAGATGGTCATCGGCGGGCGCGAGCAGGTCGGAAACGGCTGGCGGATGCTGATGGAGTGTCTGGCGGCCGGTCGAGCCATCTCCCTGCCGTCCTCCAACGTGGGGATGTCCAAGCTGGCTGTCGGCATGGTCGGGGCCTATGTCGCCATCCGGCGTCAATTCAACCAGCCGATCGGCGCCTTCGAGGGCGTGCAGGAGGCTTTGGCCCGGATGGCGGGGCATCTCTACGCCACGGATTCTGTGCGGCGGCTGGCGGCGGCGGCGCTGGATCAGGGCGAGAAGCCTTCGGTCGTCTCGGCTATCGCCAAATACCATGTGACCGAACGCGCCCGCATCATCGTCAATGACGGCATGGACGTGATCGGCGGCAAGGGCGTCTGCATGGGCCCTGGCAACTTCCTGGCCCGCGCCTATCAGCAGATCCCGGTCGCCATCACGGTCGAGGGCGCCAACATCATGACGCGCACCCTGATCATCTACGGCCAGGGCGCGATCCGCTGCCATCCCTATGTCCTGCCGATGATGCGCACGGCCGAGGCGCAGGAGCTGAAAGCCTTCGACCGCGCCCTGTTTGGCTACGTCGGTTTCGTCCTGGGCAATATGGCGCGGGCGGTCGGCTTCGGCCTCACCGGCGGCGCGCTGATTTCAGCGCCACGCGACGCGGCTCCCGAACTGCGGCGCTACTACAAGCTGGCGACGCGGTTTTCGACCCTGTTGGCCCTGGCGTCGGATATTTCCATGGCCACGGTGGGCGGCGCCTTGAAGCGCAAGGGCGCCCTGACCGGGCGGCTGGGCGATATCCTGTCCCAGCTCTTCATCCTGTCGGCGACGCTGAAGCGGTTTGAGGACGAGGGACGTCCGGCCGAAGACCTGCCCTTCGTGCATTGGGCGACGCAGGATGCGCTGAACCGCGCGGCCACGGCGTGGCGGGACGTTCTGGCCAATCACCCCAGCCGGGGCGCGGCCCTTTTCCTGAAACTGACGGGGACGCCGTTTGGGCTCAAGGCGCCGACGCCCGGCGACGCCTGCGCCGCCCAGGTCGCCGGCCTGATCCAGCGTCACGGTCCGGCGCGGGATCGGCTGGTCTCCGGATCGTGGAGCGCCAGCCTGGAGGTGGATCCCATCGCCGCCGTTCTGGTCGCGTTCGATCTGTATCCTCGGGTGGAAACCATCGAGGCGCGGCTGAAACCGGCGATCAAGGCGGGACGTCTGCCGCGTGCGCCGCAGGACCTGACCCAACTGACCGCCTGGGCGGGCGAGGCTGAGGCTCAGGGCCTGGTCGACGCCGAGGAGAGGGCTCTGATCGCGCGTTACGCCGAGGTCGCGATACAGGCGATCCAGGTGGACGACTTTCCGCAGGATTTCGGCCTGGCTGAGGGGTTGGTTCGGCGCCAGGCGGCGTCGGTGGGCAAGGGAAGCAAGGCGGCCTGATGTCGGACCGTTATCTGGACTTCGCCAACAGCGGCGTGGGCGGCTGGCTGACTGGAACGCTGGGTTTGCCGCGCCCGTCGCCGTTGCGTCGTCGCGCCGAGGCGGGCGCGGCGCCGACGGGGCCGTTGCTGCTGGGCGGAAGCGCGCGCCTCTCGCCGCTGTTGCATGGCCTGGCCGAGCGTTGGGGCGTCGAACTCCATTCGAAGGCGCAGGACGGCGCGCGTTACGGGGGGCTGATCTTCGACGCCTCCGACATCGCCGATGTCGCGAGCGCGACGGGCCTCTATCGCTACTTCCACGAGACGGTGCGTCGGCTTGATCCTTATGGGCGCATGCTGGTGATCGGCCGACCACCAGAAGACACGGCGACCGTCGAGGGCGAGGCGCTGCAGCGCGGACTGGAAGGCTTCGTCCGCTCTCTGGCCAAGGAGGCGCGCGAGGGCGGGACAGCGCAACTGTTGCGGGTCGCGGCGGGCGGGGAAGAGGCGGCGGCGTCCAGCCTGGCCTTCTTCCTGTCGCCGCGCTCGGCCTATGTCTCGGGGCAGGTGGTGACGATCAGCGGAACGGCCGCGCCTGCCTCGACCGAGCCGAGGCGCGTCCTGATCACCGGCGCATCGCGCGGCATCGGCGAAGCGATGGCGCGGCTGTTCGCGGCCGAAGGCTATACGGTGACGGCGCTCGATGCGCCGGGGGCGGAGACGGACCTGCGCGTGCTGGCCGACCAGATCGGCGCCGAGGCGCTGAGCCTCGACATCACTGCGGCCGATGCGGCGGAACGACTGGTCAGCGCGGCGCGGGCGGCGGGCGGATACGACGCGGTGGTCCACAACGCCGGGATCACGCGCGACCGGACCATGGCCCGGATGTCGGCCACCGAGTGGGACAGCGTCATGGCGGTCAATCTGGGCGCGCCGCTGGCCCTGACGCGCGCGCTGCTGGAGGCGGGGCTGATCCGGTCGAACGGACGGATCGTCGCGGTGTCCTCGCTCAGCGGCATCGCGGGTAACAAGGGACAGGCCAACTACGCCCTGTCCAAGGCCGGCTGGATCGGGGCGGTGCGGCGATTGGCGGCCGAGGCGGGCGACGGGATCACGGTCAATGCGGTCGCGCCGGGCTTCATCGAGACGCGCATGACGGCCGCCATCCCCTTCGCCATCCGCGAGGCTGGACGGCGGATGAACAGTCTGGGGCAGGGCGGCCAGCCGATCGACGTGGCCGAGACCGCCCTGTGGCTGGCCGAGTCGGATAACGGCGGGGTGAACGGGGCCGTCGTGCGCGTTTGCGGCCAGAGCCTTCTGGGGGCGTGACGAATGCGAGGCGCTGAGGCGGCGACGCCGATCACAATGCTGCAACTGGCGGGCGGCGCGGCGCGGGGGCTGTTGCGTGGTGAAGCCAGGGCGCGGGAACTTCCGAGCGTGGTGCTCGAGGCCGACGCCGTTCGGTTGAAGGCCGAGGCGATCGCTGATTACAGCCGGTTGTGCGGTTTTCAGGCGGGACAGGGCGTGCCGTTGACCTGGCCGCATATCCTGGCCTTTCCGATGCATCTGCGTCTGATGATGAGGCCGGATTTCCCCTTTCCCCTGGCGGGCCTGGTTCATCTGCACAACCGCATCCGCCAGCACGCGCGCCTGACGCCGGGGGAGGCGCTTAGCCTGAGCACGCGCTTCGGGGATCTGATGACGCATGACCGAGGCCAGGCCTTCGGCATACTCACCGCCGCGCGCCGCGACGGCGTGATCGTGTGGGAGAGCGAGAGCGTCTATCTGAAACGCGGCGATCGCGGGTTCGGCCGCCCGGCTCCTGAGATGGAGCAGGTGCCCGGTATGACGCGCGACCAGGTCTGGTCGCTTTCTGCTGACCTGGGGCGCCGCTATGGCCGGGTGTCGGGCGACGCCAACCCCATCCACACCTCGGCCCTGGGCGCGCGGTTGTTCGGCTTTCCGCGCGCGATCGTCCACGGGATGTGGACCAAGGCGCGGGCGTTGGCCGCCCTGACGCCGCCGGGCGGGTGGGAGGCGGCCGAAATCGAGGTCTCCTTCCGCGCGCCTCTGTTTCTGCCCGGCGAGGCGACGCTCTTCATGGCTCCGAAGCATCGCGATTTCGAGGTGCGCGATCCTGCGGGCGAGCGCGTTCACTTGCGAGGACGTCTGAGCGTCCCCCCTCCATCGGAGATCATCGTCTGATGCTTACCCTGTCCGCGCCGCGTCGGGTCGCCATCGTCGGCGCCAACCGCATTCCCTTCGCCCGGTCGAACACGGCCTACGCCGAGGCGTCGAACCAGGACATGCTGACAGCCGCCCTGCAGGGGCTGATCGACCGCTTCGACCTGCATGGGCTGCGACTGGGGGAGGTGGCGGCGGGAGCCGTCCTGAAGCTCTCGCGCGACATCGCCCTGACGCGCGAAAGCGTCCTGGGCACCACTCTGGGCCGGGATACGCCGGCTTATGACGTCCAGCAGGCCTGCGGCACGGGACTGGAGGCGGCCATTCTGGTCGCCAACAAGATCGCCCTGGGCCAGATCGAGGTCGGGATCGCCGGTGGGGTGGACACCACCTCGGATGCGCCGATCGCCCTGAATGAAGGTTTCCGCCGCGCCCTGCTGGCGGCCAATCGCCAGAAGTCGACGCTGGGGCGGCTCAAGGTCCTGTCGCGAGCGGGTCTGACCGCGCCCTTCCGGCCTGAACCGCCGCGCAATGCCGAGCCGCGCACGGGCCTGTCGATGGGCGAACATTGCGAACTGATGGCCAAGCATTGGGCCATTCCGCGCGAGGAGCAGGACGCCCTGGCGATCCGCAGCCATCGCAATATGGCGGCGGCCTATGAGACGGGGCTGTTCGAGGACATGATCACCCCCTTCAACGGGTTGAAGCGCGACAACAATCTGCGGCCCGATATCGATCCGGCCAAGGTCGCGGCGATGAGGCCGGTGTTCGATCGCGAGAACGGCACGCTGACGGCGGCCAACTCCACTCCGCTGACGGACGGCGCCTCGATGGTGCTGTTGGCCAGCGAGGAATGGGCGAGGGCGCGGGGACTGCCGATCCTGGCCTGGATGAGGGCGGGCGAGACGGCGGCCGTGGACTTCGTCAGCGGCGAGGAAGGTCTGCTGATGGCGCCCGCCTACGCCGTGCCGCGAATGCTGGCCAAGCTGGGGCTGACGCTTCAGGACTTCGACTTCTACGAAATCCACGAGGCCTTCGCCGCCCAGGTGCTGTGCACGCTCAAGGCCTGGGAAAGCGACGACTATGCACGCACCCGGCTGGGACTGGATCGGGCGCCCGGCGCGATCGATCGGGAGCGGCTGAACATCCACGGCTCGTCCCTAGCGGCGGGGCATCCGTTCGCGGCGACGGGCGGGCGCATCCTGGGCAATCTGGCGCACATGCTGAACCGGGCGGGCAAGGGGCGCGGGCTGATCTCCATCTGCGCCGCCGGGGGGCAGGGCGTCGTCGCCGTGATCGAGAAATGAGCGCGACGCTGGATGTGGCGAAGACCGAGGCCGATCACCTGTGGGCCGAGCGCTTCTGGACACGCGCCTATCGTTCCGACGTGCCGGCGACGATCGACGACGAATTGGTGCAGTGGGCTTCGGTCGGCGACCTGTTCGCGGCGGACGCCCACAAGTATGCGGAACGCGTGGGATTCGTCAGTATGGGCTCGGGCGTGACCTATGGTCGGGCGCTGTCGGAAGCGCGGGCGTTCGCCGCCTGGCTGCAGGTCCAAGGCGTGCGGCCGGGCGATCGCGTGGCGCTGATGATGCCGAACTGCCTGCAGTATCCGGTGGCGCTGTTCGGCGTGCTGTTCGCTGGGGCGGTGGTGGTCAATGTCAATCCGCTCTACACGCCGCGCGAGCTGCAGCATCAACTCAAGGATAGCGGCGCGGTCGCCATTGTCGTGATGGAGATGTTCGCCGCTGCCCTGGAACAGGCGATCGAGGGCACGGATGTCCGCCATGTCGTCGTCACCGCCATGGGCGACATGATGGGGCCGGTGAAGGGGACGGCGATCACCGCCCTGCTGCGCCATGTCGAAAAGCTGGTGCCGAAGTGGCGCATTCCGCAGGCTGAACGCTGGCCCGCCGTGATGCGTCGGGCGCGGCGACTGTCGCTGAAGCCGGTCGAGACGAAGGCGGAAGACCTCGCCTTCCTGCAGTATACAGGCGGCACCTCCGGCGTGGCCAAGGGGGCCATGCTGACCCATCGGAACATCATCGCCAATGTGCTGCAGGGGCGCGCCTGGATCATGGCCCAGATCCCGCAGGATCAGGTGGTCGGCAACGTCACCATGCTGCCGCTCTACCATATCTTCTCCTTGACGGCGAACCTGCTGATGTTCGTGGGCGTGGGGGGGCGCAACATCCTGATCGCCAATCCGCGCGACGCGAAGCGGGTGGAATGGGTGCTGAGAAAAGAGCGGTTCGCGGCCTTCACCGGGCTGAACACCCTGTTCGCCGGCCTGCTGAAGAATGAGGCCTTCCGCGATCGCGACTTCTCCGACCTGCGCCTGACCGTGGCGGGGGGCATGGCGACCCAGGCGTCGGTGGCCGAGGCCTGGCAGACCGTGACCGGCGCACCGCTGATCGAAGGCTATGGTCTGACCGAAACCTCGCCGGTGGTCTGCATCGGCTATGTGGATATCGAGCGGCCCGAGACGATGGGCTTCGATGGTACAGTCGGGCTGCCGGTGCCCTCGACCGAGGTGCGGATGCGGCGCGATGACGGAAGCTGGTGCGGGCTCGACGAGCCGGGCGAACTGTGCGTGCGCGGCCCCCAGGTCATGCGCGGCTATTGGAACCGGCCGGAGGAAACGGCCAAGGTCCTGACGTCCGACGGCTGGCTGGCGACGGGCGACGTGGGCGTGATGCAGGCGGACGGTCGGGTGAGGCTGGTCGACCGGATCAAGGACATGATCCTGGTTTCCGGCTTCAACGTCTATCCGAACGAGATCGAGGATGTGGTGGCGGCCCACCCCCTGGTGGACGAGGTGGCCGCTGTCGGCGTCCCTGACCCGGTTCAGGGCGAGCGGATCAAGGTGGTCATCGTGCCGCGCTCGTCCGAGCTGACAGAGGCGATGATCATCGCCCATTGCCGTGAGCGGCTGACCGCCTACAAGGTGCCGCGCATCATCGTCTTCCGCGACGAGCCCCTGCCCAAGACCAATGTGGGCAAGGTGCTGCGCCGCGACCTGCGTGACTAGGCCCGGCCGGGCTTTCTGCGCGTGATCAGGAAGCCGAATCCCGCCGCCAGCGGGAACATCAGCACGCCATAGACGGCGCCGGGCAGGGTCATCTCGGGGCTGTTCAACACCGACTGAGCGATGACGATGGCCAGGGTGGCGTTGTGCAGCCCGACCTCAAAGGCGCTGGCGACGGCCTGCGGGCGCTCGATCTTGAGCAGACGCGGCACGCCGTAGCCGACGCCCAGGCTGAGCAGGCAGAAGGCCACGGTCACGCCGGCAAGTCCGCCGATCTGGCTCATCAGGACGTGGAAGCTGGAGGCGGCGGCGCCGAGGATCACCAGCACGAGGATCAGAATGGAGGCGATGCGCACCGGCTTGTCCATGGCGGCCGCGAAGGCGGGCCGCCATCCGCGCACCAGCATCCCCAGCGCCACCGGAGCCAGCACGATCATGAAGACCTCGATCGTCTTCCTGAACTGCAGGCCGACATGCAGGTCGCCCGGCTGAAAGAAGGCGATCGCCAGATTGACCACGACCGGCAAGGTCACGACGGCGATGACCGAGTTGATCGCCGTCAGGCTGATGTTCAGCGCCACATCACCCCGGAACAAGTGGCTGTAGAGATTGGCGGTCGTCCCGCCGGGGGAGGCGGCCAGCAGCATCATGCCGACCGCCAGGACGGGCGGCAGGCGGAACAGCAGCACCAGCCCGAAGCAAATGGCCGGAAGCAACAGCAACTGGCAGGCCAGGGCCACGCCGGCCGCCTTGGGCCGCTGGGCCACGCGGGCGAAGTCTGTGGGCGTCAGTCCGAGGCCCAGGCCGAACATGATGATGCCCAGCGCGACGGGCAGGCCGATGGTGGCCATTGCGGAATCCATGCGTCGTTTCTCCCCGTGCGCCGGATGGCGGCGCGATTGTTCCTCTTAGGCCTGGCCCGCCAGCGCGCGCCCCGCCGCCCGTCCCGAGAAGATGCAGCCGCCCAGGAAGGTGCCCTCCAGCGCATTGTAACCATGCAATCCGCCGCCGCCGAAGCCCGCAGCTTCGCCTGCGGCGTAGAGTCCTTCCAGCGGCGTCCCGTCCGGCGTCAGCACGCGACTGGACAGGTCGGTCTGCAGCCCGCCCAGCGACTTGCGCGTCAGGACGTGCAGCTTGACCCCGATCAGCGGCCCGGCCGACGGGTCCAGCACCCTGTGCGGCGTAGAGGTGCGCGCCCAGCGGTCGCCGCGATAGCGCCGGCTGTTGTGAATGCCCTGAACTTGCGCGTCCTTGGCGTATGGATTGACCACCTGGGCGTCGCGGTCCTCGATCTGGTCGCGGATCAGGGCGGCGTCCAGCAGCGGTCTGTCGGTCAGGCCGTTCATCCTGCCGACCAGGGTCTCTAGATCGTCGGCGACCACGAAGTCGGCGCCCTTGTCGCGGAAGGCGGCGACTTCTCGAGGCGCGGCCTTGCCCAGGCGCGAACGCAAGACGCCCAGAAGGTTGCGGTTGGTGATGTCCTGGTTCTGCTCCGAGCCCGACAGGGCGAACTCCTTGGCCAG
>PJUE01000238.1_pt1 | contig 52454 bp, 69 predicted proteins | sample 1512171 | NCBI WGS metagenome assembly PJUE01 (sample SAMN08177674, study PRJNA422409) | Feces metagenome, whole genome shotgun sequencing project. | isolation source: Chicken feces (3) enriched on wood chips: alkali lignin treatment | host: Gallus gallus | place: USA: Madison | collected 2015-01-15
CCGGTCGCGGGATCGGTGTCGGTGCGGCCTGAGTTGCTGCTGCCCTTGGCGTCCTTGGGCTCGGTGGCGGGGCGCGGCGGACTGCCGGGCTTGTCGGGGCGCTGGTTCTCGTTCTCGGTTTCGCGGGTCTTGGGGCGTGGCGTCGTCATGGGGACCTCCTGAGGAAGACAATGCGGCGGGCGCCGTGAGGCTCCGATCTTTCGCAAAGAGGCTGGACGCTAACCCGGCCTCAAGGGCTTGGCTCTATCAGGCCCGACTGGAACGGGACTTGCTGTGATCGTTTCTGAAGGGAGCGTCATGTCGGGACCATTATCAGTTGAAATCCGCAGCCTGGCCGACCTGTCGGCTGAGGAGGGCGCGCAATGGAACGATTGGGCGCGGGCGGATCCTGATCTGAGCAGCCCCTATTTCCGCTGGGAGTTCTCGCGCACGGCCGGGGCGATCTGTCCCGGCGCCGCGCTGGCTGTCTTCAAACGGGACGGTCGGGTGGTCGGCTATTATCCGCATCAGCGCCGGGGCGGGACGGTCCAGCCCCTGGCCGCGCCGATGAACGACTATCACGGGGTCATCGGCCCGCGCGACGACAAGCCTTCGATGCAGGAAGCGGCCGCCCTGATCGGCGCGCCGCGTTTCGCCGCCGCCGCGTGGATCGGCGAGGCCCCGCAAGCGATGCCGCGCAACCACAGCGTGGTCTCCATCGTGCCTGACGAAGGCGGCTTCGACGCCTGGTACGCTCGGCGACGGAAGGCCTTTCCGAAATACTTCAAGGACAAGGAGCGGTCGCGGCGAGGGTTGGACGGCGCCTTCAAGACGGTTGAGATCGAAATCGGCCTGCATGATCACGCCCTGCTGGAACGCCTGATCATTGAAAAGAGCGAACAGTATCGCCGCACCGGGCACCACGACATCTTCGCCTGCGGCTGGACGGGCCAGGTGCTGCACGCCCTGATGGACAGCGAGGGCGAAGACGGCTTCGGCGCCTCGATGGCGGTGCTGCGTGTCGATGGACGGGTCGTGGCGATGGAGTATTCCATGCACGCGGGGCGTCATTTCCACCTGTGGTTCCCGGTCTACAACCAGGAGGTCGCGCGCTGGTCGCCGGGCATCGTGCTGACCCAAGAGACGATCCGGCTGGGCTCCGAGCGCGGCTACCGCGTCTTCGACTACGGCGTGGGCGTGGGCGGCAACTACAAGAAATACTATGATGACGGCGGCCTGGCGACGATCGAGGGCGTTGTGACGCGGCCGGGGCCAGGCAAGGCGCTGTGCGCGACGGCGAGCGCCGCCCTGGGCGTGCTGGGCTCCGCGCGGGCGGAGCGCTTGCGCACCAGTACGCGGCGTCGCTGGTCCGTAGTCGAAGCCTGTGAGACGAGCTTGGCCGGTCGGACCTCGGGGGCGCTGCGCGCCGCCGCCGACATGGTGCGGAAACAGAAGGCGGCCGGCGGGGCCGATTGAGGAGGAAAGCGGAATGACGGCTTCCATGACGCGCTATGCGGGCCCGATCACCCAGGCGGAGGTGCATCCTCACGCCCTGGTCGCCGACGGTTTCGCCGAGGATCAGGCTCTGGCCGAGGTGCTGGACCGCTATCCGGCCGACCTGTTCGACATCAACCTGTACGACTACGACGACGAAGGACAGGTCAGCCTGCGCACCGGCGCGCGGGGCCGGTTGAACGGGGCCGAACTGCTGGAGGCGATCCAGCAGGGCCGCCTGTGGGTCAACATGCGCAAGGTCGAGCAGGGCTGGCCTGAACTGTGGCGCGCGGCCATGGTCGACTTCGAGCGCATCCTGGGCGGTTATGGTCTGAAGGCGGCCAGCGCCAGCGGCCAACTCATCCTGTCCTCGCCCAAGGCGCGGGTGCCCTATCACTTCGACGCGGGCGGCGTGGTGCTGTTGCACATGCGCGGTCGCAAGCGCCTGTTCGTCTATCCGGGCGACGAGGCCCACCTGCCCGAGCGCAGCATGGAGCAGGTCGTCACCCGCCAGACGACCGAGGAGATTCCCTATCGCCGCGCCTTCGAGGACGACGCCCGCATCGTCGATCTGGAGCCGGGGCAGGCGCTGACCTGGCCCTTCTACGCCCCGCACCGGGTGGAGAACCTGGACCGTTTCTGCGTCTCCCTGTCGATCGAGTTCCAGAGCTGGCCCTCGCGCATCCGCAACGGGGCGCTCTACACCAACGCCTTCCTGCGCAGCCGGGGAGGGGAGCCGCGCACGACGGACCGCATGAGCCGGCCCGAATTGGCCGCGCGCTGGGCGGCTTCGGTGGCGCTGAAGCGGGCCGGGCTGATGAAGAGCCGCATCGCCGCCTTTGAGCGAGATTTCGAGCCCGCCGTCGGGGCGACGGACGGGGCGGCGGCCCTGCCGGACCGCGTCGACACCCCTGCAGCCTGAACCGCCTTAGGTTAAAAGGGGTTCATGACCTCGATTTAAACTGACTTTGCGGCGGGCGGCCCTCAGTCTTCCCTGGACACAGAGACAGGGAGAGCTCGCTGATGAAACCCGCTGCAATCGCCGCCGCCATGGGATCCGCATTGGCCGCGTCCGCCGTTCTGGCGGCGCCGGCCCTGGCCGACGAAGTGACCATCCGCAACGCCGTGGCGCGCGTCATCGTCATTCCGGAAGACCGCGCAGACGTTGGCGTCGAGATCACGCCGGGCTCGGCCGGTCTGCCGGAACTGCGCCTCGAGCGTCGGGGCGGCCAAGTCCGCATCGACGGCGGTCTGGGACGCGGTCGGGGCATGAGCTTCGGCGGCGGCCAGATCGGTTCCTGCAACAGCGGTCCGGCGGACGCCCGTCAGCCGGGCGACGGGGCCACGGTCGAGGTGCGCGGCAAGGGCCGCATCCGGATGGAGGACGCGCCGCTGATCGTCCTGCGCACGCCGCGAGATGTCGACGTCAATGGGGGCGGGGCGGTGTTCGGCGCCGTCGGACGCGGCGCACGCTCGGTCGATCTGGGCACCGGCGGCTGCGGCTCCTGGACGGTCGCCAATGTCGATGGAGATGTGGAGTTGTCGGTCGGCGGCTCGGGCAGCATCCGGGCCGGCACGTCTCGCAACCTGGAAGCGGCCGTCGGCGGCTCGGGCTCCATCTACGCGGGAGCGACCGGCGCGCTGGAGGCCAATGTGGGCGGCTCGGGCAGCATTGATGTGGCCCGTGTGGACGGCGAGACCGAAATCGCCATCGGCGGGTCCGGCGGCGTGAAGGTGCGCGGCGGCCGCGCCTCGAGTCTGAAGGTCTCCATCGGCGGCTCGGGCGATGTGCGCTTCGATGGGACGGCGGGCGACGTCTCGGCGGCCATCGCCGGGTCGGGCGACGTGCGCGTGGCCGAGGCGACCGGTCGGGTGTCGCGCTCGATCGTGGGATCGGGGGATCTTCGCATCGGCCACTGACGCCGCGAAGCCCCTGAAGAAGAAGGCCCGGGAGCGTGGAACCCTCCGGGCCTTTTTCGTGCCCGGAATCCGGCAGGCCGCGCTCAAACAAAAACCCCGGCGGATCGCTCCGCCGGGGTTTCGTTGATCCGTGCGGTCCGAAGACCGCGAAGATCGCTTAGTTGCCGAACAGGGCGGCGACGCCGTTGGCCGTGCGGCCCAGGTTGGCGCCGGCTTGGTCGCGGGCTTGCAGACCGCCGCCGAAGCTGTAGCGCATGCCGATCTTGAAGACGTTGGCGTCGACGTCCAGGTCCGAGGACTTGGCGTAGTCGTAGCCGCCGAAGACCGAGTACGGCGTGTCGGCGAACTGGTACTCGGCGCCGACGCCGACCGACCAGCCGTCGACCGAGCCGCCGACGAACAGGTTGTCAGCGTTGGCGTAGGCGGCGCCGGCGTTCAGGCGCAGTTGCGGCGTGGCGTAGAAGGCGGCGTCGGCGGCCACGTTCCAGATGTCGGCGTCGTGCAGGTTGCTGTACGAAGCCACGCCCGTCAGGGTGGCGCGGTCCAGGTACTTCTGACCTTCCAGGCCGAAGGTGGTCATGGTGCCGCCCAGGGCTTCCGAAGCGCCGACGAAGCCGCCGAAGCGCATGTCTTCGATCTTCTTCGACAGGTGCACGGCGCCGGCCAGGGTGGTTTCGTCGCCACCGTGCTGGACGTCCGTATAGGCGCCTTCAGCGTTGAAGGTGACGGTCCAGTCGCCGAACACCGGCGAAGCGACGGTGCCGTCGATGACGCCGCGGTTCACGTCGATGCCTTCGACGTCAGCGTAGTTGTATGCGACGCCGACCGAACCGATGGCGTCTTGGGCGAAGGCGGGAGCGGCGATCAGGGTCGCGGCGGCGACCGAAGCGAGAAAGACGGTTTTCATTTTCTTGTCCTTATGTACTGCCGCCGAACAAGCTCAGCCGGTCCGGCGATGAGCGAGACATAGGTCGCTGTTTGGCGCTTTGCCGTAACAAACATGTCATGTGGCGGTCACATACGGGGCGATGTTGCCCAAAAGAGACGCATTGCGGCATAACTGCGTCAGTATGGGGCGGGTATTGCGGCAGCGCCTTTCCGCGGCGTTCATCTGGCCGCTTTCCCGCCTCAGTCCCTAACGATCAGCCCGTGTTATGCTGCGGCGCAGCGTCCGAGAGGCGGCGGGAGGGCGGTGAGTCGCAAACCCCGACGGGGCGGGGATTTCCGCGCTTGACGGAAACGGAATCGGAGGGCATAAGCGCCCCTCTTGTTGGACCGGCTGTGCACTTTCGGGTGCAGACGCGGTCCGCAGGAACGACCTAAGTTACTGTTCTTTGCAGCTTCTTGGGAACTTACGGCCTTCGCGGGGGACTGCGTGGGCCGCTCGTTTTTGCGGATTTGCGTTTCCTGGGGATGAGTTTTCGTCCCGAGGCTTCGGTCTTTGAAATGGTTCACAGGGACGCGGCTCCGGCCGCATGGGAATAACAACCGATATGGATCAAAGCATCCGCATCAGGCTCAAGGCCTTCGATCATCGCGTCCTCGACTTTTCGACGCGCGAAATCGTCAACACCGCCAAGCGCACGGGCGCGACCGTTCGCGGTCCGATCCCGCTGCCGACCCTGATCGAAAAGTTCACCGTGAACCGCTCGCCGCACGTCGACAAGAAGTCGCGCGAGCAGTTTGAAATCCGCACGCACAAGCGCGTGCTCGACATTGTCGACCCCACTCCGCAGACCGTGGACGCGCTCATGAAGCTCGACCTGTCCGCCGGCGTGGACGTCGAGATCAAGATCTAAGAAAGAAAGAGGCGGGATCCGACATGCGCACGGGCGTGATCGCCAAGAAGCTGGGGATGACCCGCGTGTTCGCCGATGACGGCGCACACGTTCCGGTCACTGTGCTCCAGCTCGACGGCTGCCAAGTCGTCGGCCAACGTACCAAGGAGCGCGACGGCTACGTCGCCCTTCAGCTGGGCGCTGGCGTTAAGAAGGCCAAGAACACGGCCAAGGCTCAACGCGAAGCTTTCGCGAAGGCCGAGGTCGAGCCGAAGGCCTATGTGACCGAGTTCCGCGTGGGCGAAGACGCCCTGCTGGACGTGGGCGCCGAGCTGTCGGCCGACCACTTCCTCGCGGGTCAGAAGGTCGACATCCAGGGCCATACCATCGGTAAGGGCTTTGCGGGCGCCATGAAGCGCTGGAACTTCGGCGGTCTGCGCGCGTCGCACGGCGTGTCGATCTCGCACCGTTCGCACGGTTCGACCGGTCAGCGTCAGGACCCGGGCAAGGTCTTCAAGGGCAAGAAGATGGCCGGCCATCTGGGCCAGGAAGTCGTCACGACCCAGAACCTGACCGTCGTCCGCGTCGACGCCGAGCGTGGCCTGATCCTGATCAAGGGCGCTGTCCCGGGTCACGACGGCGCCTACGTGAAGATCAGCGACGCCATCAAGAAGGCCCGTCCTTCGGAGGCCCCGTTCCCGGGCGCCGTGAAGTCGGCCGCTGCTCAACCCGCTTCCACGCCGGCTGAAGAAGCTCCGGCCGTTGAAGCGACCGAAGGCGGTGAAGCGTAATGAAACTCTCGGTCATCAAACTCGACGGCAAGGCTGCTGGCGACGTTGAGCTGTCGGACGCCGTCTTCGGCATCTCCGACATCCGCGGCGACCTGCTGGCCCGTTACGTCAACTGGCAGCTGGCCAAGCGCCGCGCCGGCACCCACAAAGTTCAAACCCGCAACGAGAACTCTCGTACGGGCAAGAAGATGTACAAGCAGAAGGGCACGGGCGGCGCCCGTCACGGCTCGCGTCGTGCGCCCCAGTTCGTCGGCGGTTCGCCGGCGTTCGGCCCGGTCGTTCGCGACCACGGCTTCTCGCTGCCGAAAAAGGTCCGCGCCCTGGCGCTGAAGCACGCCCTGTCGTCCAAGGTTAAGGCCGGCGACCTGGTCGTCGTCGACAGCGTCTCGGTCAAGGAAGCCAAGACGGCCTCGCTGCGCGAGACCTTCGGCAAGCTGGGCTGGACCAAGGCTCTGATCATCGCGGGTCCGGAAGTCGAAGCCAACTTCGGCCTGGCCGCGCGCAACATCCCGCACATCGACGTGCTGCCGAACGCCGGCCTGAACGTCTATGACATCCTGCGGGCGGACAAACTGGTGCTGACCAAGGCCGCCGTCGAGGCGATCGAGGCGCGCTTCGCTGAGAAGGAAGCCGCATAATGGCCGCCGCTCAACCCACCGCCAAGCACTACGACACCATCCTGGCTCCGGTGATCACCGAGAAGGCCACGATCCTGTCGGAGCAGAACAAGGTCGTCTTCCGCGTCGCCGGCACGGCGACCAAGGACGAGATCGCCGCGGCGGTCGAAAGCCTGTTCAAAGTCAACGTCCTCAAGGTCAACACCCTGGTTCAAAAGGGCAAGACCAAGCGCTTCCGGGGCATCCTGGGCCGTCGCGTGGACATCAAGAAAGCGATCGTGACGCTGGCCGACGGCCAGTCGATCGACGTCACGACGGGGCTCTAAGAAGATGGCTCTGAAGCATTACAATCCGACGTCGCCGGGCCGCCGCGCCCTGGTGCTGGTCGACCGTTCCGAGCTGCACAAAGGCCGCCCGGAGAAGTCGCTGACCGAAGGCCTGACCAAGTCGGGCGGTCGTGGTCAGGGCGGTCGCATCGCTGTCCGCTTCCGCGGCGGCGGCGCCAAGAAGCTGTACCGCAAGATCGACTTCAAGCGTCGCAAGTTCGACGTGGTCGGCACGGTCGAGCGTCTGGAGTACGACCCCAACCGCACGGCCTTCATCGCCCTGATTGTCTACCCGGACGGCGAGAAGACCTACATCATCGCGCCTCAGCGCCTTCACGCCGGCGACACCATCGTCGCGGGTGAGAAGGTCGACGTGAAGCCGGGCAACGCCATGCCGCTGCGCTCGATCCCCGTCGGCACCATCATCCACAACGTGGAGATGAAGCCGGGCAAGGGCGCCCAGCTGGCCCGTTCGGCCGGCGCCTATGCGCAACTGGTCGGTCGCGATCAGGGCTATGCTCAGATCCGTCTGGGCTCGGGCGAGCTTCGCATGGTTCTGGACGGCTGCATGGCCGTTGTCGGCGCCGTGTCGAACCCCGAGCACATGAACCAGAACCTGGGCAAGGCCGGCCGCAAGCGTCACATGGGCTGGCGTCCGCACGTCCGCGGCGTCGCCATGAACCCGATCGACCACCCGCACGGTGGTGGTGAAGGCCGGACCTCGGGCGGTCGTACCCCGGTTACGCCGTGGGGTAAGGACACCAAGGGTTCTCGTACCCGCAAGAACAAGGCCACGGACAAGTTCATCATCCGTAGCCGTCACGTGAAGAAGGCTCGCTAAGAATGGCCCGCTCCTCCTGGAAAGGCCCGTTTGTCGACGGGTATCTGCTCAAGAAGGCCGACGCCGCTCAATCGTCGGGCCGCAAGGACGTGATCAAGACCTGGTCGCGCCGCTCCACCATCCTGCCGCAGTTCGTCGGTCTGACGTTCGGCGTCCACAACGGCCAGAAGCATGTGCCGGTGTCGGTCTCCGAAGAAATGGTCGGCATGAAGTTCGGCGAGTTCGCCCCGACCCGGAACTTCCCGGGCCACGCGGCGGACAAGAAGGCCAAGAGGAAGTAATCCATGGCCCAGACCAAGAACCCCCGTCGCGTTGCGGCGACCGAGGCCCGCGCCAAGCTGGTCAACGTCCGCATCAGCCCGCAGAAGCTGAACCTGGTGGCCGCCTCGATCCGCGGCCTGCCGGTCCAGAAGGCTCTCAACGAGCTGGAATTCAGCCGCAAGCGCATCGCTGGCGACGTCCGCAAGGTCCTGTACTCGGCCGTCTCGAACGCCGAGAACAACCACAACCTCGACATCGACAACCTGGTCGTCGCCGAGGCCTTCGTGGGCAAGAACCTGGTGATGAAGCGTTTCGCGAGCCGTGCTCGCGGTCGTTCGTCGCGCATCCTGAAACCGTTCAGCGAAATCACCATCGTGGTTCGCGAAGCAGGTGAGGCCGCCTGATGGGTCAGAAAATCAATCCGATCGGTCTGCGCCTCGGCGTGAACCGTACGTGGGACAGCCGCTGGTTCGCCGGCGGCGCCGACTACGCCAAGCTGCTCCACCAGGACCTGAAGCTGCGTTCGTGGCTGAAGGAACGCCTGTCGGCCGCCGGCGTGTCGCGCATCATCATCGAGCGTCCGCACAAGAAGTGCCGCGTGACGATCTACGCCGCCCGTCCGGGCGTCGTGATCGGCAAGAAGGGCGCTGACATCGAGAAGCTGCGCAAGGACATCTCGGCCCGCACCGAAGGCGAAGTTCACCTGAACATCGTCGAGGTCCGCAAGCCGGAAACCGACGCTCAGCTGATCGCCGAGAACATCGCTCAGCAGCTGGAGCGCCGTATCGCGTTCCGTCGCGCCATGAAGCGTTCGATGCAGTCGGCCATGCGCCTGGGCGCCAAGGGCGTCCGCATCAACGTCTCGGGCCGTCTGGGCGGCGCCGAAATCGCTCGTATGGAGTGGTACCGCGAAGGTCGCGTGCCGCTGCACACCCTGCGCGCCGACATCGACTACGGCTTCTACGAAGCCAAGACGACCTACGGCATCATTGGCGTGAAGGTCTGGGTGTTTAAGGGTGAAGTGCTCGAGCACGACCCGATGGCCCAGGACAAGCGCTGGGCCCAGGAAGCCTCGGGTCCGTCGTCCAACGAAGGCCGTGAGCGCGGCCCCCGCGGTGATCGCGGTCCGCGCCGTGGTCGTGAGGGCTGATAGGCCATGTTGCAACCGAAAAAGACCAAGTACCGTAAGGCCTTCAAGGGCCGCATCCACGGCTCGTCCAAGGGTGGTTTCTCGCTGAACTTCGGCTCCTACGGTCTGAAGGCCGTCGAGCCGGAGCGCATCACGGCGCGTCAGATCGAGGCGGCTCGCCGCGCGATCACCCGTCAGATGAAGCGTCAGGGCCGCGTCTGGATCCGTATCTTCCCCGACGTGCCGGTTTCCGGCAAGCCGGCCGAAGTGCGGATGGGTAAGGGCAAGGGCGCGGTGGACCACTGGGCCGCTCGCGTGGCCCCCGGCCGCATCATGTTCGAAATCGACGGCGTGCCGGACGACGTGGCTCGTGAAGCGCTGCGCCTCGGCGCCGCCAAGCTGCCGATCCGCACCAAGGTGGTCACCCGCCTGGACGCCGGCATCGTTACGGAGCAAGCCGCCTAATGACCAAGATCGCCGATCTCCGGTCGCAAACCGTCGACCAACTGTCCGACGAGCTGCTGAAGCTCAAGAAGGAACAGTTCAACCTGCGCTTCCAGGCCGCCACCGGCCAGATGGAAAAGACCCACCGGGTCTCGGAAGTGCGCAAGGACATCGCCCGCATCTCGACGCTTCTGCGCGAGAAGCGTGCGGCCTCGTAAGGAAACACCGATGCCCAAACGCATTCTTGAAGGCGTGGTCGTCTCCGACAAGGGCGACAAGACCGTCGTCGTGAAGGTCGAGCGCACCCTGCTGCACCCGCTGCTCCGCAAGACGGTTCGTAAGTCCAAGAACTACCACGCTCACGATGAGGCCAACGCCCTCAAAGTCGGCGACATCGCGCGCATCATCGAATGCGCCCCCAAGTCCAAGCTGAAGCGCTGGGAAATCATTTCCCCGTCTTCGGCTTCGTAAGAAGAAGGATCGGATCCCATGATCCAGATGCAAACTAACCTGGAGGTCGCCGATAACTCGGGCGCTCGCCGGGTCATGTGCATCAAGGTGTTGGGCGGCTCCAAGCGCCGCTACGCCTCGATCGGCGACACTATCGTCGCCTCGGTGAAGGAAGCGATTCCGCGCGGCCGCGTGAAGAAGGGCGACGTCGTTCGCGCCATCGTCGTGCGCACCGCCAAGGACATCCAGCGCAAGGACGGCTCTGTCATCCGTTTCGACAAGTCGGCCGCCGTCATCGTCAACAAGCAGAACGAGCCTGTCGGCACCCGTATCTTCGGCCCGGTTCCGCGCGAGCTGCGCGCCAAGAACCACATGAAGATCATCTCGCTGGCTCCGGAGGTTCTGTAACCATGGCCGCCAAGATCAAGAAGGGCGACAACGTCGTCGTCCTGACCGGCAAGGACAAGGGCCGCACCGGCCAGGTGCTGCAGGTCCTGCCGACCGAGAACCGCGTCGTCGTGCAAGGCGTCAACATGGTCCAGCGCCACACGCGCCCGACCCAGGCTGACCCGCAAGGCGGCATCAAGCACAAGGAAGCCTCGCTTCACCTGTCGAACGTCGCCATCGTCGACGCCAACGGCAAGGCGACCCGCGTGGGCTTCAAGGTCGAAGGGGACAAGAAGGTCCGCTTCGCCAAGTCGACGGGAGACGTCATCTGATGGCCGACACCAAGTATACGCCGCGTCTCAAGACCGACTATCAGGACCGCATCCGCGGCGTCCTGAAGGAAAAGTTCGGCTACACGAACGAGATGCAGATCCCCAAGCTGGACAAGATCGTCCTGAACATGGGCATCGGCGAAGCTGTGGCGGACTCCAAGAAGGCTAATGCGGCCCTCAAGGACCTGACGGCCATCGCCGGCCAGAAGGCCGTGCCGACCAAGGCTCGTAACTCCATCGCCGGCTTCAAGCTGCGCGAAGGCATGGTCATCGGCGGCAAGGTCACGCTGCGCGGCGCCCAGATGTACGAGTTCCTGGACCGTTTCATCACGATCGCCCTGCCGCGCGTGAAGGACTTCCGGGGCCTGAAGGGCACTTCGTTCGACGGTCGCGGCAACTACGCCACGGGTCTGAAGGAGCACATCGTGTTCCCGGAGATCAACTACGACCAGATCGACCAGATGTGGGGCATGGACATCGTTGTCTGCACCACGGCCAAGACCGATGAGGAAGCCAAGGCTCTCCTCACCGAGTTCAAGTTCCCGTTCGTGAACTGAGCGGGAAGGGAAGAGAACAATGGCTAAGAAAAGCGCCGTAAACCGCAACGAAGCCGTCAAGGCCCTGGTTGCGAAGTATGCCGCGAAGCGGGACGCCCTGAAGGCTATCGCCAACGACGAGAGCCTGCCGCTTGAGGAGCGTTTCGATGCGCGCCTGAAGCTGGCGGCCCTGCCGCGCAACTCGGCTCCGAGCCGTATTCGCAACCGTTGCGAAGTGACGGGTCGTCCGCGGGCTTATTACCGCAAGCTCAAGATGAGCCGTGTGGCCCTGCGCGAGCTGGGCAACATGGGTCAGATCCCCGGCCTGACGAAGTCGAGCTGGTAAGGGGAGCGAACAGACATGATGATCAACGATCCCCTGAGCGACATGATCGCTCGCATCAAGAACGCGGCCACCCGCAAGCGTTCTTCGGTGCTCACCCCGGCTTCCCGCCTGCGTCAGCGCGTCCTGGACGTGCTGCAGGACGAGGGCTACATCCGCGGCTACTCGCTGGTTCAAAACCCCGGTGAGTTCCCGCAGTTCGAGATCGAGCTGAAGTACTTCGACGGCCAGCCGGTGATCGCCGAGATCGCCCGCGTGTCGAAGCCCGGCCGCCGCGTCTATTCGGCCATCGGCGATCTGAAGCCGGTCAAGAACGGCCTCGGCATCTCGATCCTTTCGACTTCGAAGGGCGTCATGTCCGACGCCGCCGCCCGCGACGCTAACGTCGGCGGCGAAGTCCTCTGCAGGGTCTACTGATATGTCTCGTATCGGCAAGAAAACCATCGCCGTGCCGAAGGGCGTGACTGTCACGCTCAACGGCCAGGCCATCACCGTGAAGGGTCCGAAGGGCGAACGCTCCTGGACCGTCGCCGACGAGATCGAAGTCACGCAGGAAGGCGACGAACTGTCGCTGACCCCGCGTTCGGACTCGCAGCGCGCCAAGGCCATGTGGGGCCTGTCGCGCACCCTGGTCGCCAACATGGTGACCGGCGTGACCGAAGGCTTCGAGAAGACCCTGGAGCTGGTCGGCGTCGGCTACCGCGCCGCCCTGAAGGGCAAGGATCTCTCGCTGCAGCTCGGCTTCTCGCACGACGTGGACATCGTTCCGCCCGAAGGCATCACCTTCGCCGTGCCGAAGCAGACCGAGATCAAGATCTCGGGCAACGACAAGCAGGTTGTGGGCGAAATCGCCGCCGTCATCCGCAAGATGCGTCCGCCGGAACCCTATAAGGGCAAGGGCGTGCGCTATCAGGGCGAATTCGTCCGGCGCAAGGAAGGCAAGAAGAAGTAAGTCATGGCTCTCTCTCTTCAACAACAAGCCAAGCGCCGCGCCGAGCGCACTCGCCGTCGCCTGAAGGCTGTCGCCAACGGTCGTCTGCGTCTGTCGGTCTTCCGTTCGGACAAGAACATCTCGGCTCAGATCATCGACGATGCCCAGGGCATCACGGTGGCCGCCGCCTCGTCGCTGGAAGGCGGCAAGGGTTCCAAGGGTTCGGACGTCGCAGCCGCCGCCAAGATCGGCAAGCTGATCGCCGAGCGCGCCATCGAGAAGGGCGTCACCGACGTCGTCTTCGACCGTGGCGGCTACATCTATCACGGCCGGGTCAAGGCGCTGGCGGAAGCCGCGCGCGAAGCCGGCCTGAACTTCTAAGGGAACGGCAAGCATGGCTCGTGAACCCCAACGCGGCGGCGGCGACCGCAACCGTCGCGACAACCGCAACGCTCCCGTTGAAGGTCCGGATTCGGACATCATCGAGAAGCTGGTGCACATCAACCGCGTCGCCGCCACCGTCAAAGGCGGCCGCCGGTTCTCGTTCGCGGCCCTGATGGTCGTCGGCGACGGCAAGGGCCGCGTCGGCTTCGGTCATGGCAAGGCGCGCGAAGTGCCGGAAGCTATCCGCAAGGCGACCGAAGAAGCCAAGAAGACCATGATCAAGGTTCCGCTGCGCGAGAACCGCACCCTGCACCACGACGGCAATGGCCGTTGGGGCGCCGGCAAGATCATGATGCGCGCGGCGCCTCCGGGCACCGGCGTCATCGCGGGCGGTCCGATGCGTGCGGTCCTCGAAACCCTCGGCGTCCAGGACGTCGTGGGCAAGTCGACCGGCTCGTCGAACCCCTACAACATGATCCGCGCCACCTTCGAAGCTCTGAAGGTCCAGTCGTCGCCGCGCCAGATCGCCTCCAAGCGGGGCAAGAAGGTGTCCGACCTGATGGGCCGCCGCAATGACGGCGCTTCGGCGCCGGAAGCCGTGGAGGGCTGATAGATGGCCAAGACCGAAAAGAAGACCGTGACCGTCCGTCAGACGGCGAGCCCGATCCGCCGCAAGTCGGATCAGCGCGCCACCCTGGTGGGCCTGGGTCTCAACCAGATCGGCCGTGAGTCGACCCTGGAAGACACCCCCTCCGTCCGTGGGATGATCGCCAAGGTCGCCCACATGGTGGAAGTGGTCGAGAAGTAAGACGGTTCGCCCTCTCCCGTTCGCGGGGGAGGGTGTTTCGCTTTATGAAGAAGCATCTTGCGATGCTGACGCGGGTCGCTTAATCAGCGGCCCTTCAATTTTTCCAACGCCGAGTCAGGTCCGCCTGTCGAACCTGGCGCTAGAACCCGAAAGGATCAGGCAATGAAGCTGAACGAAATCCGTGACAACGAAGGCGCCTCCAAGAAGCGTATGCGCGTCGGCCGCGGCCCGGGCTCGGGCAAGGGCAAGACCGCCGGTCGCGGCGTCAAGGGTCAGAAGTCGCGTTCGGGCGTCGCCATCGGCGGCTTCGAAGGCGGCCAGATGCCGCTGTACATGCGTATGCCGAAGCGCGGCTTCAACGTGCCGAACGCGCCGAAGCTGGCTGAGGTCAACCTGTGGCGTCTGCAAGAGGCCGTCGACGCCGGCAAGCTGGACGCCAAGGCCGAGATCAACGGCGCGGCCCTGGTCGCCGCCGGCGTGATCCGTCGCGTCAAGGACGGCGTGCGCGTCCTGGGCGAAGGCGAGCTGAAGGCCAAGCTGAACCTGGTCGTGTGGTCGGCCTCGTCGGGCGCCATCAAGGCGGTCGAAGCCGCCGGCGGTTCGGTGACGCAACAGCGCATCGAAGCCGAAGCCAAGGCTGCGGCTCGCCTCGAGAAGCGCAACGCCGCTCGCGGCAAGGCGCCGGCTCCGAAGGCTCCGCTGGGCGACGCCAACAAGATCTCGGCTCGCGCCAAGCGCACCGCCGCCAAGGCCTAAAATCCGATATCGTCATCCCGTCGGGGGCGTGGTTTCACGTCTCCGCCGGGATCGTCCGGACCGGGATGACGATTTTCCGAAAGCGGCCCTCGCAAGAGCGCCGCTTTCCGCCTATCTGACGACGGGCATGAAAATGGTGACCGTCTGGGGGACCGCCTGATGGCTTCGGCCGCTGAACAACTTGCTGCCAATATGAACATCGGCTCGTTCGCCAAGGCGACCGAGCTGCACAAACGCCTGCTGTTCACGCTCGGCGCGCTGCTGGTCTACCGGATCGGCACCTATGTTCCGATCCCTGGGATCAACGGCGAGGCCTTCCTGGCCTTCTTCCAAAATCCGGACGGCCAACGCGGCATCCTGGACATGTTCAACATGTTCTCGGGCGGCGCCGTCGAGCGCATGGCCGTGTTCGCGCTGAACGTCATGCCCTACATCTCGGCCTCGATCATCGTCCAGCTGATGGGCGCGGTGTATCCGCCGTGGGAGAAGCTGAAGAAGGAAGGCGGCGAGTCGGGCCGCAAGCAGCTGAACCAGTACACCCGCTATCTGACGGTGTTCCTGGCCCTGGCGCAGTCCTTCGGCATCGCGGTGGGCCTGAACGCCCAGCCGGGCCTGATCGACCAGCCCGGCCTGTTCTTCATCATCTCGACGGTCACCGTCCTGACCGGCGGCACCATGTTCCTGATGTGGCTGGGCGAGCAGGTGACGGCGCGCGGCGTCGGCAACGGCATCTCCCTGATCATCTTCGCGGGCATCGTGGCGGTTCTGCCGTCGACGGTGGCGCGGATGCTGGGCCTGGCCCAGCAGGGTCAGATGTCGGCCTTCACCCTGTTCGGTATCGCCATCATGGCGGTCGCGGTCATCGTCTTCATCGTCTTCATGGAGCGCGCCCAGCGCCGCCTTCTGATCCAGTATCCGAAGCGCCAGGAAGGCAACCGCATGACCGGCGGCGAGCGCAGCTTCCTGCCGCTGAAGGTCAACACCGCGGGCGTGATCCCGGCCATCTTCGCCTCGTCGCTGCTGATGCTGCCGACGACGGTGGCCCAGTTCACCGCCAATGCGAACCTGCCGGACTGGATGAGCTGGCTGCCCCTGGTGACGGCTCAGCTGACCCACGGCCAGCCGGTGTTCATGATCCTGTACGCCGTCCTGATCGTCTTTTTCTGCTTCTTCTACACCTCGATCACCTTCAACCCTGAGGATACGGCCGAGAATCTGCGCAAGTACGGCGGCTTCCTGCCGGGCATCCGCCCGGGCAAGCGGACGGCCGAGTATCTGGACTATGTCCTGACGCGCCTGACGGTGATCGGCGCCGCCTACATCACCGCCGTCTGCCTGCTGCCGGAGTTCCTGGTCAGCAGCCTGGGCAACAGCCTGTACTTTGGCGGAACGTCTATCTTGATCGTGGTCTCGGTGACGATGGACACTGTCGCCCAGATCCAGTCGCACCTGCTGGCGCACCAGTACGAGGGGCTGATCAAGAAGGCCAAGTTGCGCGGTCGTGGCCGGGGCGGTTCCGCTCCTGTCCGTCGCTGATCGGGTAGGGGGCCCGAAGACATAATGAACCTGATCCTGTTCGGGCCGCCTGCGGCCGGCAAGGGCACCCAGGCCAAGCGGCTGGTCGAGGAGCGGGGCATGGTCCAGCTCTCGACCGGCGACATGCTGCGCGCGGCGATCGCTTCCGGCTCCGAGCTGGGGTTGAAGGTCAAGGACGTGCTGGCGCGCGGCGACCTCGTCACCGACGAGATCGTCATCGCCCTGATCGAAGCCCGTCTGCCGGAGGCCGAGGCCGCCGGCGGGGCCATCTTCGACGGCTTCCCCCGCACGGTGGCCCAGGCCGAGGCCCTGGACGCCATGCTGGCCAAGCGCGGCGCCAAGATCGACAGCGTCATCCGCCTGAAGGTGGACGACGCCGCCCTGACCGATCGGATCGGCAAGCGCTTCGCCGAGCAGGGGCGGCCTGACGACAATCCCGAGACCTTCAAGGACCGGCTGGCCGTCTACAATCGCCAGACCGCGCCGCTGCTTCCCTATTATGAAGGGCAGGGCAAGCTGACCGAGGTCGACGGCATGGGCGACATCGCCGCCGTGGCCGCCGCGATCGACACGGCGCTGGACGCCTGATCCGGCGCGCGGTCTGATCCCCTCGACTTCTGAAGCGTTAGCGTTCGGGAGTCTGTGCGGGAGAGACGGTTGCGGTCGACACGTATGAAGCAATGGCGCTGGGGCGCGGGGGGGCTGGTGGTCCTTCTGCACCTCGGCGCCTTTGTGCTTTTGGGCGTGGGTCGTCCGGAGCCGCCCCTGGTCACGGCTCTGCCGCCGATACTGGTCGATCTGGTTCCCCCGCCGCCGATCCCGCCGCCGCCCCCGCCGCCCAGCGCGCCGGCGACGTCGCAGGGCGGGGGCGCGCCCGCCGCGCCGTCCGTTGTTCGGCCGCCACCTTCGCGTCCAGCGCCGCCGAGGCCGGAAATCGTCGCGCCTGCACGCCCCGCGCCTGAACAGCCGCTGATCATCGGCGTCGCGCCGGAGCCCGGTCCGACGCCAGGCCCCGGTCAGGGCGGGCAGGGGACGGGCAGCGGCGGGGGCAGCGGTTCCGGCGTCGGTCCTGGCGTCGGCGACGGCCCCCCGCGCATCATCCGGGGGCCTACGGTCGGCGAACTGCGGACCCTGCACCCGCGCGAGGCCTTCCGTCGGCGCATGGGCGGGCGGGCGACCCTGGCCTGCCGCGTGCGGCTGGACACCACCCTGTCCGATTGCCGCCTGGTGGACGAAACGCCGCCGGGGATGGGATTCGGCGAGGCGGCTCTTGCGGCCGCTCGATATTTCCGCTTTCGTCCTCCGACGCAGAACGGAGCACCGATTGATGGTCGAGAGGTCCGGGTGGGGGTCGAATGGCCCTGAGCCAGCCTGCTCACGGCGCTTGCCCGTTGACGCATCGGGAATCCCCTGTATAAGGGCGGCCTTCCGCGAAGGGCGTACACGCTCCTGGTCTGTTGACCGGAGCGATTTCTGCGTCTGATTAACGCGTACTTGGAGAATTTCGTGGCCCGTATCGCAGGCGTCAACATTCCGACCAACAAGCGCGTTGAAATCGCGCTTCAGTACATCCACGGCATTGGCGCGCACAACGCCAAGGAGATCACGGCCAAGATCGGCATCGAGCCGGCTCGCCGCGTGAACCAGCTGACCGACGCGGAGATCCTGCAGATCCGCGAAACCATCGACCGCGACTACACCGTCGAAGGCGACCTGCGCCGCGAGACGTCGATGAACATCAAGCGTCTGATGGACCTGGCCTGCTACCGCGGCCTGCGTCACCGCAAGGGCCTGCCGGTCCGCGGTCAGCGCACGCACACCAACGCTCGCACCCGCAAGGGTCCGGCCAAGCCGATCGCCGGCAAGAAGAAGTAAGAGAGAGGCCTGACCGATGGCTAAGGAACCGGGTCGCGTTAAGCGCCGCGAACGCAAGAACATCACCTCGGGCGTGGCCCACGTGAATGCTTCGTTCAACAACACCATGGTGACCATCACCGACGCTCAAGGGAACGCGATTTCCTGGTCGTCGGCCGGCCACATGGGCTTCAAGGGCTCGCGCAAGTCGACGCCGTACGCCGCTCAGATGGCTGCGGAAGACGCCGGCAAGAAGGCCGCCGAGCACGGCGTCAAGACGCTGGAAGTGAACGTCTCGGGTCCGGGTTCGGGCCGTGAGTCGGCCCTGCGCGCCCTGCAGGCCGTCGGCATGACGATCACGACCATCCGCGACGTGACGCCGATGCCGCACAACGGCTGCCGTCCGCCGAAGCGCCGTCGCGTCTAAGGTTCACGCCGCCTACCCCTTCTCCCGACGGCTCCTGTTGTTCTGAACGTGAGAACACGGAGTCGTCGAAACCCGTTCGAGGGACTTTATGATCGAAAGAAACTGGCAAGAGCTGATCCGTCCCGAGAAACCGCAAGTCGAGGGCGGGTCTGACCCGCAGCACAAGGCGCGTCTGATCGCCGAGCCTCTCGAGCGCGGTTTCGGTGTGACGCTCGGCAACGCGCTTCGTCGCGTTCTGCTGTCTTCGCTTCAAGGCGCGGCGGTCACGGCCATTCAGATCGACGGCGTGGTGCACGAGTTCTCGTCGCTGGAAGGCGTTCGCGAGGACGTCGTCGACATCGTTCTGAACATCAAGCAACTGGCCCTGCGCATGCACGCGGAAGGTCCGAAGCGGATGACCCTGCGCGCCACGGGCCCCGGCCCGGTGACCGCAGCCCAGATCGACCTGCCGGCCGACATCGAGGTGCTGAACCCGGATCACGTGATCTGCACCCTGGATGACGGCGCTTCGGTTCGCATGGAGCTGACGGTCCAGAACGGCAAGGGCTACGTCGCCGCCGAACTGAACCGCCCGGAAGACGCCCCGATCGGCCTGATCGCCGTCGACGCCCTGTATTCGCCGGTGAAGCGCGTCGCCTATCGCGTCGAGCCGACCCGTCAGGGCCAGTCGCTGGACTACGACAAGCTGATCCTGGAAGTCGAAACCAACGGCGCCGTCTCGCCGGTTGACGCCGTGGCCTACGCCGCGCGCATCCTGCAAGACCAGCTGCAGATCTTCATCACCTTCGATGAGCCGACCAAGGCTGTCGAGCAGTCGGACGGCAAGCCCGAACTGCCCTTCAACCCGGCCCTGCTGAAGAAGGTGGACGAGCTGGAGCTGTCGGTCCGTTCGGCCAACTGCCTGAAGAACGACAACATCGTCTACATCGGCGACCTGATCCAGAAGACCGAGGGCGAAATGCTTCGCACCCCGAACTTCGGCCGCAAGTCGCTGAACGAAATCAAGGAAGTTCTGGCGTCCATGGGACTGAGCCTCGGCATGGATGTGCCGAACTGGCCGCCGGAGAACATCGAAGATCTGGCCAAGAAGTTCGACGACCAGATCTGATCATCAACCCCTCCGCCCAGGTCCCGCGTGGATCGGTTGGGGCGGTAAGAATGAGAGGCCCCAGGTCTCGTCCGCCAAGTAGGGACGAGAAACCAGGGTCGAGTAGGAGAGACCCCGATGCGCCACGGCGCCGCCTATCGTAAGCTCGGCCGTACGGTCAGCCACCGCCAGGCCATGTTCGCCAACATGGCCGCCTCGCTGATCAAGCACGAGCAGATCACGACCACCCTGCCGAAGGCGAAGGAACTGCGTCCCTTCGTCGAGAAGCTGGTCACGCTCGCCAAGAAGGGCGACCTGCACGCTCGTCGTCAGGCCATCAGCGCCGTTCGCGACGTGCCGCAAGTCGGCAAGCTGTTCGACACGCTGGCTCCGCGTTACGCCGAGCGTAACGGCGGCTACATCCGCATCATGAAGGCGGGCTTCCGTCACGGCGACAACGCCGCGATGGCCGTCATCGAGTTCGTCGATCGCGACGTGGCCGCCAAGGGCCAGGACTCCGGTCCGGTCTTCGCCATCGAGGGCGACGACGAAGCCTGATTTCGGCTTCACCGACTGTATTGAGAGGGCGGCTGGAGCAATCCCGCCGCCCTTTTTCTTCGCAAGCCGCTGAAGGGAGGGCTCGATGACCCGCGTGGAGACCTGGAACGGGCTCGTCGTGGCCGTGTGCGAGCCGGACGGCGCCCTGCTGGCGGGCGTGGCCGACATCAATGACTTCCTGTCGCTGGCTTTCGAAGCGAACGCCGATTGGCTGGCCATGCCGGTAACGCGCCTGGGCGAGGACTTCCTGCGTCTTCGCAGCCGGTTGGCGGGCGAGACCACGCAGAAGTTCGTCAACTACCGGGTCGGCCTGGCGATTATCGGCGATATCAGCGCCGAGGCGGCCGGATCCGAGACGCTGACGGACTATGTGAGGGAGTGCAATCGAGGCCGATCCGTATGGTTTCTGCCCGATCTGACAGCCCTGAAGTTGAAGCTCGAAACGGGACGGAGCGAGGCATGAGCACCCACGGGATACGGGCTTTCGATCCGTCGGCGGCGGCGGACAGCGCAGCCTGGCGGTCGCTGAACGAAGCCTGGCTGGCCGAGGGCGGCTTCGCTATCGAGGCCAAGGACCGCAAGGTGCTGGACGACCCGCAGGGGCAGATCCTGGCGCAGGGCGGCCGCATCTTCTTCATTCAGCGCGGCGACGATGTCGTGGGCTGTTGCGCCCTGATGGCCATGGACGACGGCGGCTTCGAGGTCGCCAAGATGACGATTGCGCCGGCTGCGCGCGGCCATGGGTTGTCGCGGCGGCTGCTGGAGGTCTGTGAGGACGCCGCGCGCGAGGCGGGCGCGCCGCGTCTCTATCTGGAGACCAGTTCGACGCTAGGGCCGGCGCTGGCGCTCTATGACAGCTTCGGCTTCGTGCGCCTGCCGCCGCGCGAGACGCCCTATGTCCGGGCCGATGTCTTCATGGAGAAGGCGCTGGTCTGATCCGGCCTATTCCTTCGACAGGTCCTGCCGTCGAAACCACCACAGGGCCAGGAAGAAGGGCGCGAAGCTCCACAGCGCCAGTCCCGCCACGGCGCGCCAGCCGGCGCCGTCGGGCAGGACAGCGGCCATCATCCCACCCTGGATCAAGGCCTTGAGCACTTCATAGGCGTCGCTGGGGAACAGCAGCATGGTGGGCCAGTCGCCCATCCGCCAGCCGAGGAGGGGGGCGCCCTTGGCGAGGAAGGCCTGCGCCACGCCGATGACCAGCGGAACGAAGAGGGCGGCCAGCATGGACCGCGTGACCGTCGCCGCCAGCAGGGCCAGCAGCAGGAACTGTACGACGCGGACAAAGGCCAGCAGGAACATCAGGCCGAAGCTCTGCGCCGTCTCGGCGCCGAAGTGGAAGACGAAGCTGTTGCCGAAGATCAGGCCCTTGGCGACGGCGCCGATCACGGCGGCGGCCAGCATCAGCAGCAGCCCGGCCAGAACCATCAGCTTCACCGCGCCGGCCTTGCCCATGATGAGGTTCGAGCGGCTGTTGCGCGCCGTGATCAATCGCCAGGTCTCCCAGCGATAGTCGCCTGCGAAGACGCTCGCCGCGCCGATCAGCAGGAAGGCCAGGAGCGCCGGGTTGGCCAGATTGCCGGCCGCCTCGAGCAGGGCCTGGCCCAGATCGAGGGTTCCTCGCTCCAGGCGTAGCTGGGACGGCAGGCGATCGCGGACGGCGGAGATCTTGTCGTCGATGAACAGATTGCCCGCGATGCTCGCCGCCAGCCCGACCACAGGCACGAAGACGATGCTCCACAACAGGGCCGTGCGATTCTGCAGCAGGCGCCAGGTTTCGGCGCGGATGGCGTCGGCCAGCATCATGGGCGATCTCCCTCGACGGAAGAGGTTTCGGTCATGAAGACGCTTTCCAGATCAGCGCCGACCCAGCGGGCCTCGTCGATGTCCACGCCCTGTTCGATCAGGGCGCGCAGCAGGGCGGGGGCCTCGGCGCGCGGAATGGCGGCCATGACGGCGTCGTCCTGAACGCTGCCGCGCTCGCCCAGCACGGCCATGACTTTGGCCAGAGGCGTGGCCGACAGACGCAGGCGTTCGCCCGAGGCGGTCAGGTCGCTGACCTTGCCCTCGGCCGCCAGCTTGCCTCGGTTCAGGATGGCGACGCGGTCGCAGACGCGCTGGACCTCCAGAAGCTGGTGGCTGGCCAGAACGACGGTCACGCCGTCGTCGTCGGCCAGGCTGCGGATGAGGCTGCGCATCTCCTGGATGCCGGGCGGGTCCATGCCGCTGGTCGGTTCATCAAGGATGACGAGGTAGGGCCGGGTCATCAGGGCGGCGGCGACGCCCAGCCGCTGCATCATGCCGACCGAAAAGCCGCGCACCTTGCGGTCCGCCGCCTCGGTCAGGCCCACCCGCGCCAGCCAGCGGTCGGTCTCCGCCTCGGCGCCCATGCCGTGCGCCAGCGCCAGCCAGCGCAGCGCCTGACGCGCGGTCAGATAGGGCGGATAGCGCGGCGTCTCGATCATCGAGCCCATGCGCCGGGTGACGGCTGGATCGCCGGCGGGCTGGCCCATGACCCGCACCTCGCCCGCGGTGGGTCGGATCAGGCCCAGAAGGATGCGGAACAGCGTCGACTTGCCCGCGCCGTTCGGTCCCAGCACCCCATAGACCCCGCCGCGTGGGATGTTGAGGCTGAGGCCGTCCAAGGCGTGCACCGCGCCATAGGACTTGGTCAGGCCGCTCGTCTCGATAACGCTGGTCATGAGTCGCAGCGTGACCCGACAGTGGAAAACCGGCAAGCCGTCTTCTGTCTGTCGCGGATTGGGCTTAGGCAGCGTCCCCGAATGCCGCTTTCGGGAGCACCTCATGTTTGATCGTCTGTTCGGGCTGGCGCGCGCCGCGGTCCTGACCCTGGCTGTCGCCGCCTGCGCCACCACGCCGCCCGCGCCGCCGGTCGAGACGGTTCAGGCGCCGAACGTCATCCTGATCTCCATCGACGGCTTCCGCGCGGACTATCTGCAACGCGGGGCGACGCCGGTGCTGGCGCAACTGGCGGCCGAGGGGGCGTCGGGCCCGATGAAGCCGTCCTTCCCCAGCGTGACCTTTCCCAACCACTACACCCTGGTCACGGGGCTGCATCCCGATCACCACGGCATCGTCGGCAACAACATGGTCGACGCCGAACTGGGCCGTTTCTCGCTCGGCAACAAGCAGGCGGTCACCGATCGCCGCTGGTGGGATCAGGGCGAGCCGATCTGGGTCTCGGCCGAGCGGCAGGGCGTGAAGACCGCCACCATGTTCTGGCCGGGGTCCGAGGCCGACATTCGCGGCGTCCGGCCCAGCTACTGGGCGCCCTTCGATCAGTCGATGCCGGGCGACGCCCGCGTGGATCAGGTGCTGACCTGGCTGGACCTGCCCGCCGCCCAGCGCCCGGCCCTGACCACCCTCTATTTCGATATCGTCGACACCATGGGCCACCACCACGGGCCAGACGCCCCCCAGACGCTGGAGGCCACGCGATCGGTCGACGCCTCCATCGGCCGCCTGGTCGAGGGACTGAAGGCGCGGGGCCTGTATGAGAACACCATCCTGGTCGTGGTGTCCGATCACGGCATGGCGGCGACCTCGCCCGACCGCGTAACGGTGCTGGACGACATCGTGGACCCCGAGGCGGTCCAGATCGTCTATGGCGGCGCCGTCACCTTCCTGAACCCCGTTGCGGGACGCGAAGCCGAGGTGGAGCAGGCCCTGTTGGGTTCGCGACCGCACCTGGACTGCTGGCGCAAGAGCGAGATCCCGGCGCGCTTCATCCTGGGCTCCAACCCGCGCGTGCCGGCCATCGTCTGCGCTTCGGAGCCCGGCTGGCTGTTGGCGACCAGGGCGCGCCCGGTGACCAAACCCGGCGGGGCCCACGGCTATGACAACGCCGCGCCCGAGATGCAGGCGATCTTCATCGCCCACGGACCCGGCGTCATCGCCGGACGGCGGCTGGAGAACCTGGACAGTGTCGACGTCCAGCCTTTCCTGGCTCGCCTTCTGGGCGTCTCCGCACCGCACGGCGACGGTGACCCGAACGACACGCTTCCGGTGACGCAGCGCTGAGCGACGGATCCAAGGGTGGGCGAGGTGAGGGCGGGGCTGTAGAACGTCGCTCCACCTCCGCGAGCCCTCATGTCCCTGCACCAGCCCAAGGTCCGCCGCGCGGCGATCGCCTTCATCCTCGTGACTGCGGTGCTGGACATCGTGGCCATGGGGATCGTCATTCCGGTCCTGCCCCATCTGATCGAGGAGTTCGTCGGGTCGAACGCGCGCGCGGGCCTCCTGAACGGGGTGTTCGTGGCCCTGTGGGCGGGGATGCAGTTCCTGGCCTCGCCGGTCATCGGCTCGCTGTCGGACCAGTACGGGCGCCGCCCCGTCATCCTGCTGAGCTGCGCCGGGCTGGCGGCGGACTATGTGCTGATGGCGCTGGCGCCGAACCTGTGGTGGCTGGCGGTCGGGCGGCTGGTGGCGGGCGTCACCTCGTCCAGCTTCACCACCATCTACGCCTATATGGCCGACATCACCGAGCCGGAGAAACGCGCCCGCGCCTATGGCCTGATCGGCGCGGCCTTCTCGGGCGGATTTGTGCTGGGGCCGGTTCTGGGCGGCTTCCTGGGCGAGTTCGGGCCGCGCGTGCCCTTCTGGGTGGCGGGCGCCTTGTCGGGCGTGGCCTTCCTGTACGGCCTGTTCATCCTGCCGGAGAGCCTGCCGCTGGAGAAGCGGATGCCCTTCAGCTGGCGTCGCGCCAACCCGGTCGGCGCCATGATCCTGCTGAAGCGTCACGCCGAACTGGCGGGCCTCGCGATCGTGAACTTCCTGCTCTACTTCGCCCACCATGTGTTTTCGGCGGTCTTCGTCCTTTACGCCGGGCTCCGTTACGGCTGGGGACCTTGGCAGGTCGGGGCCCTGCTGGCCATGGTCGGGGTGCTGGACATGATCGTTCAGGGCGTGCTGGTCGGCCCGGCGTCCAAGCGGTTCGGGGACCGAGCGACCATGATCTTCGGCCTGTGCGGCGGGGCTGTGGGCATCGCACTGATGGGCTGGGCGCCGACGGGCGTCGCCTTCATCGTCGCCATGTTCCCCAACGCCCTGTGGGGCCTCGCCATGCCGACGCTTCAGTCCCTGATGACCCGCCGCGTCGGCGAGAGCGAGCAGGGCCAGCTTCAGGGCGCGAACATGAGCGTCGCCTCCATCGCCGGGGTGGCCTCGCCCCTGTTCTTCGGCTGGATCTACTCGGTTTCGGTGGGTGAGGGCGGCGGGCGGGCGGCGGCCTGGTTGTCGGAGCGAGGGTTGCCCGCGGTGTCCGCGGCGGCCGACGCCATGCTGTCCGAGCCGGGGCTGGCCTTCTATCTGGCCTCCGCCGTGCTGGCTCTGGGCACCCTGATCGGATTCCTGACCGCGCGCCGGGCGGAACGGGACGAGGTCACATCCGTTTGATCGCCGCCGCGCCTTGGACTGAAAGACGGCCTTGATCCTGTCGAAAAGCCGAGGCGGAATGGATGCAACGCCCAAGCTTGTAGAACCGGGACGAGATGAAGACTTCCAGACTGGCCATCGCCGCCGCCCTGATCCTGTCCGCCTGCGGCCAGCCGCAGCCCTCCAAGGCGCAGGAAGGCGTCTTCGCCGAACAGCCCCGCGTCGCCCCGCGCGACGCCGGTTCGGTGAAGACCAGCTTTGCTCCTGTGGTGCGCGAAGCCGCGCCCGCCGTGGTGAACATCTCGGCGCGAGGCGTCCAGCGCGTGCGCGACCCCTTCTTCGAACTGTTCGGCGGCGGGCCGCAGTCGCGCGTGACCGGCTCCATCGGTTCGGGCGTGATCGTGCGCCCGGACGGCATCGTCGTGACCAACAACCACGTCATCCAGAACATGCAGGAGATCCGCGTCACCCTGAACGACCGGCGCGAATATCCGGCCAAGGTGCTGCTGGCCGACGAACGGTCCGACATCGCCGTGCTGCAACTCGAAAACCTGGACGGCGACCTGCCGGTCCTGCGCATCGACGATCAGGAGCAGCAGCAGGTCGGCGACCTAGTTCTGGCCATCGGCAATCCGTTCGGCGTCGGCCAGACCGTGACCAACGGCATCATCTCGGCCCTGAACCGGACCGAGACGGGCATCAGCGATTCCGGTTCCTTCATTCAGACCGACGCGCCGATCAATCCCGGCAACTCCGGCGGCGCCCTGGTCGACATGGACGGCGATCTGATCGGCATCAACACGGCCATCTTCTCGCGCACAGGATCCTCGACGGGCGTCGGCTTCGCCGTGCCGGCCACCATGGTCAAGCGGGTCGTGGATTCCGCTGTCGGCGGCGCCAAGTCGGTCGAGCGCGCCTGGCTGGGCGTCAAGGGTGACTCGGTCAGCTCCGACATGGCCCGCAGTCTGGGGCTTGAGCGGCCGCAAGGCCTGATGGTGACCGACGTCTACGCCGGCGGCCCGGCCGCGCGCGCAGGCATCGAGCAGGGCGACGTCATCACCGCCATCGACGGCGCCGAGGTCAACGACCAGGGAGGGCTGAACTTCCGCGTCGGCACCCGTTCGCCGAACGACACGGTCGCCGTCAGCGTCCTGCGCGACGGCCGGACCCAGACCTTGAACGCTCGCGTCTCGACCCTGCCGGGCGACGCCGATCCGGGGCAGGGCACGGTCGTGGGGCAGGGCGCCCTGGCCGGGCTTCAGGGCGTGGCGCTGAACCCGGCGCTGGCTGACCGCCTCGGCGGCGACCCCTTCACCAGCGGCGTGGTGGTCACGGGACTGCAGCGCAACAGCGTCCCGGCCCGCATCGGACTGCGTCCCAACGACCTGGTGGTGCAGATCGACGGCCGCGCCGTCACGACGGTCGCCGCCCTGGGACGTGCGCAACGCGGCTCGGAGTTGACCATCGTCCGCAACGGTCGTCGTCTGACCGGCCGCTTGCCTTAAGGCGGAGATCCGGCCGCAGAGGGGCGGTCAGCCCTTCTGCGGTCCGCCGATGCTCCACAGGTGGCCGAACGGATCGCGCACCTGGCCGTAGCGGTCGCCCCAGAACTGGTCCTCCAACGGCATGACCGGAATCGCGCCGTTGACCAGGGCGCGGCCCCACCATTCGTCGGCGTCGTCGACCTGAAGATGCAGGCTGACCCCGATCGGCTTGATGTCGGCTTCGCCGGTCCATTCGGGGAATTCGTCGGCCAGCATGATGCTGCCGCCGTTGATGCGCAGATGGGCGTGCATCAGGCGCTCGCCGTCCTCGGCGGGCATCCGCATGACTTCCTCGGCCCCGAAGGCGCGGGCGTAGAATTCAATCGCCGCGGCCGCGCCGCGCGAGGGAATGGTCAGATGGGGCGTCACCCCGCCGCTCGGTCCCTGTTCAGGCTTGGGTTTAGTCATGCGATTCCTCCTTGGAGGCGTTGTAGCGGGTGCAGTCGCCCGAACGAACGCCTATCTAGAGCGTTCCATGACTGATTTGTTCGAAGCCTCCGGCATTCATCCTCCCGACGCTCCGCTCGCCGACCGTCTGCGCCCGCAGGCGCTGGACCAGGTGGTGGGCCAGGACCACCTGCTGGGCGAAGGCGGGCCGATCCGCCGCATGATCGAGGCCGGGCGCCTCGGCTCCATGATCCTGTGGGGGCCGCCGGGCACGGGCAAGACGACGATAGCCCGCCTGTTGGCGAAGGCGGCGGGCTATGAATACCAGTCGATCAGCGCCGTCTTCTCGGGCGTTGCGGACCTGAAAAAGGCGTTCGAGGCCGCGCGGATGCGCCGGGCGGCGGGTCAGCAGACCCTGCTGTTCGTCGACGAGATTCACCGCTTCAACCGCGCCCAGCAGGACGGTTTCCTGCCCTTCGTGGAGGAGGGGATCGTCACCCTGGTCGGCGCGACCACGGAGAACCCCAGTTTCGAGCTGAACGGCGCCCTGCTGTCGCGATCGCAGGTCTATGTGCTGAAACGGCTGGACGACGCCTCGCTGGATCTGCTGCTGGACCGCGCCGAGGCGCTGATGGACATGCGCCTGCCGCTGACGCCTGAGGCGCGCCAGGCCATGCTGGCCCTGGCGGACGGCGACGGTCGCTATCTGCTGACCATGTCCGAGGTGCTGTTCGACCTGCAGGATGTCGAACCGCTGGATGTGCAGGCCTTGGCGGGCGTGCTGCAGAAGCGAGCGCCCGCCTACGACAAGTCGCGCGAGGAGCACTACAACCTCATCTCGGCCCTGCATAAGTCGGTGCGCGGGTCGGACCCGGACGCGGCGCTCTACTGGCTGGCGCGGATGCTGAACGGGGGCGAAGACCCGCTGTATCTGGCGCGCCGCATCGTGCGCATGGCGGTCGAGGACATCGGTCAGGCCGACCCCCTGTCCATCCTGGTCGCCAATGCGGCCAAGGACACCTACGACTTCCTCGGCTCGCCTGAGGGGGAGCTGGCGCTGGCGCAGGCCGTGGTCCATCTGGCCACAGCGCCCAAATCGGTTGGGATCTACGAAGCCTTCAAGGCGGCGAAGAAGGCGGCGCACGAGACCGGCTCCCTGATGCCGCCGGCCCATATCCGCAACGCCCCTACCAAGCTGATGAAGTCGTTGGGCTACGGCAAGGGCTATCAATACGATCCCGACACGCCCGAGGGCTTCTCCGGCGCCGACTTCTTCCCCGACGAGATGGAGCGCCGCACCTTCTACAGGCCCAAGGGCGAAGGCCATGAGGAGAAGGTCAAGGCGCGCCTGGAACGCTGGGCGGCGATGCGGGCGCGGATGCAGGCGGATAAGGCGTAGCGCCTACCGCTCGCACACTGCCTTCTAGCCATCATCCTCACCCTCTAGCCGTCATCCTCGGGCTTGACCCGAGGATCCAGTCGTCCGCCTGCGCGACGTTAATGGGGCTAGCGCGGCCCGAACTCGATCTCGGGTTAAGCCCGAGGATGACGGAGCGAAGAGAAAGCCAGTGAACGACGTTCATTGTGGCGCGCGTCCTAGAAGGGTAGGCTGAACCTTCCAACTGCGGAGGCGGCTATGGTCGGTGTTCTGCGGCGTATATCGACGCCCTGGCATGTGTGGCTGGTCGGCGTGCTGTCCTTCCTGTGGAATGCGCTTTTCGTCTGGCAATGGATGCTGCAGGTGACGGGTGATCCAGCCTATTGGGCCGGGATGACCCCGGCCGAAGCCGCCTACCTTCGCGCCGTGCCGTTATGGACCGATGTTGCGGTCGGGGTCGCCTTCTGGGGCGGGCTGCTGGCGGCGGTGCTGCTGCTGTTCCGGCGACGCCAGGCGACGATTCTGTTCGCCATCGCCCTGATCGCCATGCTGGCGGACACGACCTACATCCACTTCATGAGCAATGGGCGCGAGATCATGGGGCCCGTCGGCGTGGCGTTCGGCCTAGTCATCATCGCCGTCCTGGTCGCCCAGACCGCCTATTGCGCCTGGATGGACCGACGCGGCGTGATCGTCTGAAGCAAGGCCGAAGCCCTTGTTGCGGCGGCCTATTTCGGCGTAGTTTTCGACGCTCAAGGCTCTGGGGGAAGAATGATGGTCGATATTTCGAAGCGCCCGGCGACGCCGTGGCATCTGTGGGCCATCGGTGCGGCGTCAGTGCTCTGGAACGGCGTCGGCGTCTGGCAGTGGTATCAGAAGGTGACGGGCGCGCAGGCCTATTGGAGCGCGCTGACGATGGAGCAGGTCTTCTACCTGCGCTCGGCGCCGTTGTGGACCGACGTGGCCTACGGCGTGGCGGTGTGGTGCGGCCTGCTGGGGGCGTTGATGCTGTTGCTGCGACGGAAGCTGGCGTTCAACGCCTTCGTCGCGGGCCTGATCGCCATGCTGGCGCACGCCGTCTATGTGCTGGCGCTGAGCCACGGGCGCGAGGTGTTGGGCGCGGGCGGGACGGCCTTCACCCTGGTCGTCGCCCTGATCTTCGCGGTGCAGATCGCCTATTCGCACTGGGCGCGACGCAAGGGCCTGATCCGCTAGGCGGGCGCTTCAGGCGGGGTCGTAGCGAATATTGTTAACGCCTCGATTTCAGGCGTAATCTCCTCTCCATCGACAACCTGGGGAGGGAACAATGGTCGATATTTCAAGGCGTGCTTCGACGCCGTGGCATCTGTGGCTGGTCGGCGTTCTGTCGCTGCTGTGGAACGGCTTCGGCGGCTATGACTTCGTGCAGACCACCACGCGCGGCGAAGCCTACATGCGCGAGTCCGGCTTCGGCGAGGAGATGATCGCCTATTACAACGCCATGCCCGCCTGGATGTATGTTCCATGGGCGCTGGGCGTCTGGGGCGCGGTGATCGGGTCGCTGCTGCTGCTGACGCGCAGCCGCTGGGCCGTTCATGCCTACGCCCTGTCGCTGCTTGGGGCGGTGGTCAGTCTGATCTACTCCAAATTCATCAACCCGCCGCCCGCGCTGCCGCCGGAATTGGCGATGATGGAGTGGATGCCCTACGTCATCGTCGTCATCGCCGCCTTCCTGGCCTGGTACGCCTGGGCCATGGCGAAGAAGGGCGTGCTCCGCTAAAGGCTCGGCGGGTGAAAACCCGCCAGCCTGTTTCCCTGACCGAAGAAGAGATCGCCGCCGTCCGTTCGTGGGTGGTGCATGAAGACGCGCATCTGATCGCCTTCAACAAGCCGTCGGGCCTGTCCAGCCAGGGCGGCCGCATCCAGGCGCATACGCTGGACGACCTGTTGTGGGCCTTCGCTCGCTCGAACGGCAAGCGGCCGGAACTGGTGCATCGACTGGATCGCGACACCTCTGGCGTCATCCTGGCCGCCAAGACCAAGCCCGCCGCTGGCTTCTTCGGCAAGGCGCTGCAGGCCCGCAAATTCCACAAGACCTATCGCGCCCTGATCGCCGCTGCGCCCGAGCCGCGCGCGGGTCAGATCGACGCCCCCCTGCGCCGTCAGGAGATCGGCCGGGAATCCTATATGCGCGTGGTCGAGGTCGGAGCCGAGGGGGCTCAGGCCTCGCAGAGCCGCTATCGCACCCTGGCCGCCAACGAAGAGGGGGCGGTGGTCGAACTGGAGCCCTTGACCGGGCGGATGCACCAGCTGCGCGTCCACATGGCCCACATCGGTCGGCCCCTGGTCGGCGATGTGCGCTACGGCGGCGCCCTGATCTTCGCCGGGCGCCCGGCGCCGCGCCTGATGCTGCACGCGGCGAAGCTGAGCTTTCCCCACCCGGACGGCGGCCGCCTGACGGTTGAGGCGACCGAGCCTCCGGATTTCCAGGCGCTGCGTGAGGCGGCGGGGCTTTAGGCGCTTCATCCCCTGTTCAGCTTCACAGCGGAACAATCTGGCTCGCCCGTACGCTGTTCGGGCGTGGGAGACACGCGCATGAAACGCCTCGCCATCGTCACGATCGCAGCCTCGGCCCTGGCTCTGACGGCCTGCGCCAGCCTTGCGCCCTATGGCCGGCAGATGGGGCCGAACGGGCAGGGCTATTCCGAACAACAGATCGAACGCGACCGTTTCCGCGTGACCTACAAGGGCGTCGGCGCGCCCGGTCCGGTGGCGGACATGGCGCTGTTCCGCGCGGCCCAGCTGACGACCGAGCAGGGCTACGACTGGTTTGAGGTGACGCAGCGCTGGATCGACGGCCGCCCTGACAGCGCGGGCGGCGTACGGCCCAGCGTGTCGGTCGGCGCCGGCACGGGCCGTTACGGCGGCTGGTCCACTTCGGGCGTCGGCGTCGGCCTGGGCTTTGATCTCAGCGGGCCGCAGCCGACCTCGACCACGCTGGAGATCGTCATGGGCCGCGGCCAGCGCCCGGATCGCCCCGAAGCCTATGACGCGCGCGGCGTGCAGGACGCCATCCGTCCCCGCCTTTAAGGCCTACAACGGCCAGCGCGCCATGGCGGCGGCGAAGGCCAGCAACGGGATCAACAACAGAATCTCCAGCCCGATCGCGCGTCTCGCGGCGGTCAGTTCGGCCTGTGGCGGGACGTAGTCGGGCGCCGTCCGCGCCGCCTTGCGCCATCTCAGGATCGCCAGCGTCGGCCGGATCGAGATCAGGCCGATCAGGGCGAAGGTTGCGATCTTGGCCCAGAAGAAGGGATTGGCTTCATAGAAGGCCCAGCCCTTGCCGCCCATCACCCGTCCGACCCCGACCAGCACGATCAGCAGGGCCGTGACGCCATAGCCCGCATCCAGCCCGGCCAGACGTTTCACCGGCGGTTCCGGCGTCCGCAGCAGCGCCAGCTCCGACGCCAGCATGACGATCAGGCCCAGGAACAGCAGGTGATGCAGGATGGCGAGGACAAGGTCGTGCATGGCGGCCTTCGCAAATGATGTCGGAACAGTATATGCCGCCAGCATGACACGTTTTCTGCTGGTTGCGAGCGGCGGCGCTCTGGGGGCGATGGCGCGCTACGCCCTGGGCCTGACGGTCGGCCGTCTGGCGCCGGGCGCGGCTTGGCCTTGGGGCACCTTCGGCGCCAATCTGATCGGCGGCCTGTTGATGGGCTTGCTGGCTGGGTGGCTGGCGCTGAAGGCGGGGGCGCATCAGGAAAGCATCCGCCTGTTCGCGGCGGTCGGCGTCCTGGGCGGGTTCACCACCTTTTCGGCCTTCTCGCTGGAGACGGCGCTGATGATCGAACGCCGCGAGATGGCCACGGCCGCCCTCTATGTCGCCGCCTCGGTCGTCCTGGCCGTCGCCGCCCTGTTCCTGGGACTTCTTATCGCCCGAAAGGCTTTTGCATGACCCGCGAGGTCAAGACTCTCTTTGTCGCCGAGGCCGAGGACGGCATCCGTCTGGACCGCTGGTTCAAGCGTCGCTGGCCGCACCTGTCGCACATTCAGGTGCAGAAGATGGCCCGCAGCGGCCAGATCCGCGTCGACGGCTCGCGGGTGAAGCCCGAGGACCGCCTGACCGCCGGCGCCGGCGTGCGCGTGCCGCCGATTCCCGATCCGGTCGAGCGCGTCCCCGGCGAGAAGCCCAAGATCAGCGACCGCGACGCCGCCTACGCCAAATCACTCGTCCTGTATGAAGACGACATGGTCATCGCCCTGAACAAACCGCACGGGCTGGCGGTGCAGGGGGGCACCAAGACCACCAAGCACGTCGACCGCCTGCTGTCGGCCTGGGGCGAGGGGATGGAGCGTCCGCGCCTGGTCCACCGTCTGGACCGCGACACCTCGGGCGTGTTGCTGCTGGGCAAGGGGCCGGAGGCGGCCAAGCGACTGGCCGGGGCCTTCGCCCGTCGTCAGGCCAAGAAGACCTACTGGGCCATCGTCATCGGCAATCCCAAACCCTCGGCGGGCCAGATCGACCTGGCGCTGAAGAAGTCAGGCATCAACGACTTCGAGATTATGCGCCCCGCCGATCCCAAGGAGCACGGCGCCGAACCGGCCGAGACGGCCTACGCCACCGTCAGCCGCGCCGCCCACCGCGCCGCCTGGATGGCCCTGCGCCCCTTCACCGGACGAACGCACCAACTGCGCGCCCATATGAGCGCCATCGGCCACCCCATCCTGGGCGACCCGAAATACGGCAACGACCAGTCGAACGAACTGTCCGGTCCGCTGAAGCTGCAGCTTCACGCCCGCCGCATCGAACTGGACCACCCCGGCGGCGGCAAGCTGATCGTCGAGGCTCCCCTCAGTCCCGAGATGAAGGCCGGCTTCAACCACTTCGGCTTCTCCGAGGACGAGGCCGATGAAGACCCCTTCGCGGGCGTGCGGCGGATGCGATGAATACGGGGCCGGCCGTCCAGATGCGTCTTCAGCGCGCCCGGTCGCTGGCTCAGCAAGGCGACTTGACGGGCGCGCTGGCGGTGTTGGAACAGGCGCCGCCAAACGAACGGATCGCCGTTCAGACCTTGCAGGTCGATCTTCTGAAGGCGCTGGACCGCAAGGAAGAGGCCCTGGCGATTCGTCGCGAGCAGGCCGCGCTCGCGCCCCGCAGCGTCGTCGCCCAGCACAACCTGGCGAGCTTGCTCGGCGACACCGGCCGCAACGCCGAGGCTGTCGAGGCGGCGCGCCGGGCCATGGGCAATGGCGGAGACGCGCCGGAAACATGGCTGGTCCTGGCCCGCGCCCTGTCCGCCTGCTCCCGACATGACGAGGCGGTCGACGCCTATGGTCAGGCCATCAAGCGGCGCCCGGCCTATACCGATGCAGTGCGGGAACTGGCGCAACTGATCTGGATGCGCGGCGGGACGCGTGAAGCGGCGGCGGCTCCGGTGCTGAAGGCGCTGAAAAGCGCCCCAGGGGATGCGGAGCTGCTGACCTGTCTGGCGGTGGTCCTGGTCTATGGCGGGGCCGATCCGCGTGAGGCTTGGGGCGAACTGACCCGCCGAGCCAGGGAGGGGGGCGTGCGGGCGGCGACGGTCGAGGCGGCGGCGAGCCGCTTGGCCTTGAAGTTCGATTTCGCTCTGGCCCTGGATCACGCGCGCGCCGCAACGCAGTTGGAGCCGGGCGTGATCGAATCCTGGGCCAATCTGGCGGAAGTCTTGATCGCGTCGGGCGCGGCCGATGAAGCCCTGGAGATCCTGCGCCCGTTGCTGGCGGCTCCGGGCGCGGATCAGAAGGTTCTGGCCCTCCACGCGACGGCGAGCCGGGTGAAGGGAGGGGGCGACCCTCTGGGCCTCGATGACATCAGCGGCTTGGTGGGCGCTCTGACCATTGATGCGCCGCCGGGATGGAAGGATCTGCCTGCCTACCTGACCGACCTGAAGACGGCTCTTTTGGCGCAGCACGCCTATGAAAATCACCCGCTCGGTCAGAGCCTGCGGCGCGGGACGCAGACGCCCGTGGACCTGACCCTGGTCGACGATCCGGTCATCCGCGCCTTCTTCGTCGCCATTGACGGGCCGATCCGCCGCCATCTGGCCCAGTTGGGGCAGGGGGCGGACCCTATCCGCAGTCGCAATACAGGAGATTACAGGCTGAACGGCTGCTGGTCCGTGCGGCTGGCGCCGGGCGGGTTCCACGAGCATCACATCCATCCCAAGGGGTGGTATTCCTCGGCCTGTTATATCGAGACTCCGCCGGTGGTTGACGCGGGCGGGCGCGAGGGCTGGCTGGCCTTGGCCCAGCCGCCGTTCCCGACTTCGCCGCCGCTGGAGCCGCTACGCTATGAAAAACCTGAGCCGGGCAAGCTGGTGCTGTTCCCGTCCTGCCTGTGGCACGGCACCGTGCCCTTCGGCGGCGACCAGTCTCGCCTGACCGTGGCCTTCGACATCGTGCCTGTCTGACTATGACCGCTTCCGACGCTCCGCTCGCCGTCTTCGACATCGACGGCACCCTGGTCGACAGCCGCGCCTCGATCCATCGCGCGGCCTGCGAGGCGGCGCAGGTTCTGGGCCTGCCGGAACCGGAATACGATCGGGTGCGCCAGATCGTGGGGTTGAGCCTGCATCACGCCCTGCATGTGCTGGAGCCGTCCTTGACCGATGCCGAACTGGCCGATTTCGTCGCCGCCTTTCAGGCCAGTTTCCGCGCCATGTATGAGGCCGGGCATGAGGAGCCGCTCTATCCCGGCGTGATGGACACCCTGCGGCGCTTGAAGCGCGACGGCTGGCGGCTGTCGCTGGCGACCGGCCAGAACCGGCGCGGCGTGGCCCGCAATCTGGCGCGGCCCGAGTGGAGCGATCTCTTCCTGTCCAGCCATTGCGCCGAGGACGGGCCGGGCAAGCCGGACCCGGCCATGCTGCGCGCCGCCATGATCGCCTGCGGGGCCGATGCCGCCATCACTACCATGATCGGCGACACCAGCCACGACATCGCCATGGCCGTAGCGGCGGGCGTGCATCCGCTTGGCGTCGGCTGGGGCTTTCATACGGTGGAGGAGCAGGCGGCTGCGGGCGCGCTTCACATCGCCGCCGATTTTCCCGATCTGGAGGCGGCGCTTGATCGGTTCGCCTCGACCAAGCTGTTCGCCTAGAAGTCCGTCATGACCCATATTCCTCCGCTGGACCCCAACGTCGCCGCCCAGAAGGGCTTTCGTGAATCCGAGGAGCGCATCAAGCGCTTCTGGAAGAGCGCCGGGGTCGAGCATCGCGACGGCGGCTGGATCGTCCTGCTGGACGGCCGCGCGCCCAAGACGCCCGCCGGCAACGCCATCGTCCTGCCGACCGAAGCGGCGGCCCGCCTGGTGGCCGACGAGTGGAACGCCCAGGGCGAGCATCTGGCGCCCGCCACCATGCCCGCCACCCGCCTGGCCTCGACCGCCATCGACCGGGTCAGCCAGACGCGTGGTCCCGTGGCCGAGGAAATCGCCCGCTACGCCGGGTCGGACGTGCTCTGCTATCTGGCCGAGACGCCGTCGGGCCTGATGCAACGTCAGCAGGCGCAATGGGGGCCGTGGCGCGACTGGGCCGCGCGCGAACTGGGCGTTGAGTTGCATCCGGTCGAGGGGATCATCCATCGGCCCCAGGCGCCCGAGGCTCTGGCGCGGGTCGAGGCGCTGGCGCTGGAGATGGACGACTTCGCCCTGACCGGGCTGGCGACGGCCGTGCCGCTATTCGGCTCGGCGGTGCTGGGGCTGGCGGTGCAACGCGGGGCGCTGGCGGGCGAGGCGGCGCTGGACCTGTCGCGTCTGGACGAAGCCTTCACCGAGGAGCGCTGGGGCGTGGACGAGGAAGCCGCCGCCCGCACCGCCGCCCATCGCGCCGAAGCGACCCTGCTGCAGCGGTGGTTCGAGGCGCTCAAATAATTTTCCAATCTGGAAAGTTATAACTTGACGAAGTGGAAAGTTATCGTCATTTTCCTTTCTGGAAAGTGAGGGGTGTCCCATGTCAGATACGCAGGACGCGAAGGCCGCTCTGGAGCAGATACGCCAGACCCGCGAGCAGGCCTTCTCGAAGATGAACTACTGGCCCTGGTGGTACGACGCCGGTTACGCCTTGGCGTGCGCTCTTCTGGTTGCGGGGCAGGGCTTCTCGACCGCTATCGGCATGGCCTGCGTGGCGGTGGCCATCGCCATCCTGGTGACGATCATGCGGGTCTGGCAGGATCGTACGGGGGTCTGGGTGAACGGCTACAGCCCGCGTCGCGCTCGCTGGGCCGCCATCGGTCTCGCGGCGCTCCTGATAGGATTGATGGGTGTCAGCATCTGGTTCGGGCGGGTGCAGGGCGTGGTCTGGGTTCCCTTCGCCAACGGTTTGGCGGCGGCGGTTCTGGGCGTCATCGGGATGAGGGTCTGGATGCGTCTGTATCGTATCGACGTGCGGAGCGTCTCGTGAAGCCGCCGGTCTTCGATACCGTGATCCATGCGCCTGGAAGGCTGCAGATATGCGCCATCCTGTCCGCCGCAGAAGCCGAGTTCGCGATGGTGCGCGACGCTATTCAAGTCTCCGACTCGGTTCTGTCGAAACACGTCAAGACCTTGGAGGAGGCGGGCTACGTCGCTGTCCGCAAGGCGGCGCAAGGCGGGCGGCAGCGCACCTGGCTCAGCCTCACGTCAGCAGGAAGGACGGCCTTCGCATCCCACGTCGCCGAACTGAATCGTCTGGCGGCCATGACGACGTTGGTCAGTCCTTGATCAGCGCCGCGCGCTCGTCCGCCGTCAGCATCCGCCATTTGCCTTCCGGCAGGTCGCCCAGTTTCACCGGACCGATGCGGATGCGGTAGAGGTCGACCACCTCCAGCCCGACCAGTTCGCACATGCGGCGGATCTGGCGATTGCGGCCCTCGCGCAGGATGAAGCGCAGGCGTTGCGGCTCCATCTGGGTGACGCGGGCGGGCTTCAACTGACGGCCGTCCAACTCCAGCCCGTGACGAAGTTTCGTCAGTTTGGCCTCGGTCACGGCGCCGGTGACGCGGACCAGATACTCTTTGTCCAGGTCCGACTGGGGACCGATCACGGCCTTGGCCACGACCCCGTCCGACGACAGCAGCAGCAGGCCCCGTGAATCCTCGTCCAGCCGACCGACCGGGGGCAGGGAGGCGTCGCGCGCCGGTGCTTCGCCGTCGCCCACCCGGTTGGCTGCGGTCAGCAGGCGCACGGCCGGGATCTTGCCCGGCTCGGGCTGACCCGAAACATAGCCGACCGGCTTGTGCAGCAGGATGGCGACCCCCGCCGCCAGCGCCGCCTCACCCTTGTCGCTCAGGGACAGAGTCTGGCCGGGTTCGATCTTGCGGCCTGCGTCGCGCACGACCTCCCCGTCGATACTGACCAGGCCATCGGCGATCAGCCCCTCGGCTTCGCGGCGCGAGCAGACGCCGGTCTGGCCCAGCCACTTGTTGATGCGGACGGGCTCTGCGCCCTCATAGGTGCGGGTGAAGGCCATGGCCTGACTGACTCTCCGATGCGAAGGGCTGTGTAGGGCGGCGTTGCGGGCGGAGGCAAGGCTGCGGTCGTGGCGACGCGATTCAGATTTTCCGTCATCGGCGATGAGTTCACGTTTTCGTCGCCAAGTTGACCTTGAGCATCATAAGCCTATATCAGCAGTCACCCTGATGACTTTGCCGCGTTCGCTTCCGCCCGTTTCGGATTGCGACGTTTGCCGTGTTTGATCCGGTTGCGGCGTACGGGGCGCGACGTTTTCTCAAAATCGTCCGCGAATATTGATCGATAACCTTCGAAGGAGACATTTTGTACGCTCAACGCAAGACCGCGACCGCCCCTCGTTCCCGCCAATACGGCAACCGCCCCGCGCCCGCTCGCCTGCGCTTCGGCCTGATCATGCGCAAGGGCATGGATTTCGGCGAACTCGGCGACATCGAGACCGCCCTTCGCTTTGAAGGCGTGTCTCTGGCTCCGATCTCGACCGGCGAGGGCAGTCTGGTTTCGGGCGGACTGACGGTGCTGGCCACGGCGACGGCCGACGACATCAGCGGCGGTCGGGTTCAAGGCGTGGTGATTCCCGGCGGCATGGCGGACGAGGCCGGTCTGGCCCAGGTCAAGGCGCTGGTGAACCTCGCCAAGACGCAAGGCTTGCCGGTTCTCGCTTTCGCCGACGGCGTAGCCCTGGCGGCCGACGCCTTTGGTCAGGCCGCCGACGCGCCGGGCGCCGTGTTCCGCGACGGCAAGGTCGCCCTGCTGAACGACCGCGCCGAACTGACGGCGGTGGTCGCCGAGATCTAGGCCGTTATCGGTTCGGATTGCATCAATCTGAACTCAGATCAATGATCCAGATCAATCACTTGAGCGAATATCTGGGTTCACATGCGATCACATGTGAACCGATTTCGCTCTGGAAGTGAAGTCGGCCAGGATGCGATCGCATCCTGGCTCAGATATTCACTGAAGCCATTGAAGTGGGTATTGATCTGGATCAGGATTGATTCAAATGGGGATTTGAATTGTCCTAACGAGGACCCTGATGTCTCTTGGTTTCGCGCTTGCCGCATTGACGTTAGTCGGTGTGGAGCCCCTCAACGACCCGACCACGCTTGTGGAAATTCAGGTCAGCGGCGACGCAGATTACACGATCGCCCACTCGATCATTATTTCGTCCGTTGAGCGGACTGCGCTGATGTCCCGGCAAGACCTGGAGGCTAGGCGCTGGATAGCGCTGCGCCGATCCGAAAGAGGCCAAGACACTGTCACTTCGGAGCAGTGTGGGGCAGTGAAAGAGGCTGCTCTCGCATTTGGCGACCTTCCACCCATCCCAATGATCACGCTTGCAAACCGCATTGACGATGAGAGTGAGCCGCTACAAGACATCATCCTTCATGGCTTCTCGACACGGGTTAGATTTAACACTCCGCATATGATGCGGGTCGAAACCGTTGGCGGTAGTTCGATACGGCTCTGGGCGCACAACACAGTGTCGAACCTCATGTCGTGTTGGGATCCTTTGACCCCAGAGGGGAGTAGGTTTCTGGGGAACTGAGGCCTACCCTCGTTCGATGATGATCTAAACGCGGCGGAAGATCAGGCTCAGGTTGTTGGCGGGCATGGCCCGCCGCAGCGTCAGGGCCAGACCATGCGACCGGGCGAGCGTCTCGACCTCGCCCCGGTCGCGCAGGCCCCAGGCCGGATCACGCGCCTTCAGACTGTCGTCGAAGGCGGCGTTGGATGGGGCCAGCGGGACCTCGGCCTCGCGATAGGGGCCGTACAGATACAAAACGCCGCCGGGGCGCGTCAGCGACCGTTCCGCCAGCCGCATCAGGCCCTCGGTCGCGGCCCACGGGCTGATGTGGATCATGTTGATGCAGACGATGGCGTCCAAGGGGGCGTTCAACGCCTCGCCCGACCAACTGGCCTCATCCAGCATGTCGATCGTCTGTGCGGGCCGCAGGTTCCCTGCGTCTGCCGTCGACCGCCAGGCTTCGATGCTGGCGCGGGCCTCCGGACTGGGGTCGCTGGGCGTCCACTTCAGGCCGGGCAGGGCGGCGGCGAAGGCGGCTGCGTGCTGTCCCGATCCGGCGGCGATCTCCAGCACCCGGCCCTGATCGGGCAGGTGGGCGCGCAGCACCTCCAGTATGGCCGCGCTGTTGCGCTCGGCCGCGGGCGAAGTCAGGGCGCCGGAAGAACCGCCCGGCGTCGACTTTACAGAATCCATGGTCTTCACGCCGAAGGAGATAACTGTCTGCGACCCTTCTGGCGATTTAAATGTGCTCGTCGGCGGCCTTCCCCGGATAGCGGGAGAATGAAACGTGCAGCGGTTGACCTTACGTCCCGTCGGGTTCATTGCCCCCGTAACACAGCGTGATCAGCTTATTGCGTGACGGCGACGACAGATCGCCGCGCGCAGGTTCAGGAGAGCAAGACGTGACTCAATCGATTCCCGGACTCCATCCGGCGCCGACCGAACACAAGGGCCTTGTCGCCTGGGTGGAGCAGATCGCCGCCCTGACCAAGCCGGACCGTGTTCACTGGTGCGACGGATCGGACGCCGAGAAGTCGGCCATCGTCGCCGATCTGATCGCCAAGGGCACGCTGAAGGAACTGGATCAGACCAAGCGCCCCGGCTGCTACTACGCCGCCTCGGACCCCAAGGACGTGGCCCGCGTCGAGAGCCGCACCTTCATCTGCTCGCAGGACCAGGCTGACGCCGGCCCGACCAACAACTGGTCCGATCCGGTCGAGATGCGCGCCCGCCTGAACGGCCTGTTCGACGGCTGCATGAAGGGCCGCACCATGTATGTGGTGCCGTTTTGCATGGGGCCGCTCGGCTCCAAGATCTCCGCCCTGGGCGTCGAGATCACCGACAGCGGCTATGTCGCCGTGTCGATGGGCGTCATGACCCGCATGGGCAAGGCGGCGCTGGACCTGATGGGCGCTGACGGCGAGTTCGTGCCGGCGGTCCATACCGTGGGCGCCCCGCTGGCGGAAGGCCAGGCTGACGTTCCGTGGCCCTGCAACGACGACAAGTGGATCGTCCAGTTCCCGGAAACGCGCGAAATCTGGTCCTATGGCTCGGGCTACGGCGGCAACGCTCTGCTGGGCAAGAAGTGCTACGCCCTGCGCATCGCCTCGGTCATGGCGCGCGACGAAGGATGGCTGGCCGAGCACATGCTGATCCTCAAGCTGACCAGCCCCGAAGGCGTGGTGAAGTATGTCGCCGCCGCCTTCCCGAGCGCCTGCGGCAAGACCAATCTGGCCATGCTGCAACCGGCGCTGGACGGCTGGAAGGCCGAGACGGTCGGCGATGACATCGCCTGGATGCGTTTCGGCGAAGACGGCCGCCTGTACGCCGTGAACCCGGAAGCGGGCTTCTTCGGCGTGGCTCCGGGCACCAGCCGCAACACCAACAAGAACGCGCTCGAGACCCTGACGCGCGACACCATCTTCACCAACGTCGCCCTGACCGCCGACGGCGACGTCTGGTGGGAAGGCCTGACCAAGGACGCGCCGGAAGGCCTGACCAACTGGAAGGGTCAGCCGCACGATCCGGCTTCGGGCGAGCCTGCGGCGCACCCGAACTCGCGCTTCGCCGTGTGGGCCGGTCAGTGCCCGTCCATCGCGCCTGAGTGGGAAGACCCGGCGGGCGTGCCGCTCGACGCCATCCTGTTCGGCGGCCGCCGCGCTTCGGCCGTGCCGTTGGTGACCGAAGCCTTCGACTGGGAGCACGGCGTCTTCATGGGCTCGACCGTGGCGTCGGAAGGCACCGCCGCCGCCGAGAACAAGGTCGGCGAGCTGCGCCGCGATCCCTTCGCCATGCTGCCCTTCTGCGGCTACAACATGGGCGACTATTTCGGTCACTGGCTGAAGATGGGCGAGAAGGCCGATGCGTCCAAGCTGCCCCGTCTGTTCTTTGTCAACTGGTTCCGCAAGAACGACGAAGGCAAGTTCGTCTGGCCGGGCTTCGGCGACAACGCCCGCGTGCTGAAGTGGATCGTCGAGCGTCTGGAAGGCCAGGCCGAGGCTGTGGACACCCCGGTCGGCCGCGTGCCGTCCAAGGCGGCGCTGGACCTGTCCGGTCTGACGCTGACCGACGCCGATCTGCAGATCCTGCTGGACGTCGACGCCGACGTCTGGACCGAGGAAGCCGCCCTGATCCCCGCCTTCTACGAGAAGTTCGGCGATCGCCTGCCCAAGGCCCTGTGGGGCCAGCACGCCGCCCTGACCAAGCGCCTGGAAGAGGCGCGCGCGGCCAAGCTGGCGGCTGAGTAAAAGACCGTCCTAAACGGTTGAAATCGGGGCGCGGGAGGTCGAAGGACATCCCGTGCCCCATTTCAATTCCCCCGAACCTTCCTTCGACGCCCTTATCATCGGCGCGGGCGCGCTGGGTCTGTGCGCGGCGGCGGAGCTGAGACGACGCGGACGCCGCGTGGCGGTGGTCGATCCGGGCGGCGTCAACGCCTCGGCCGTGGCGGCGGGCATGATCGCGCCCGCCATGGAATGCGCCATCGACGATCTGTCGCCCGAGGCGGCTGGGGTGCTGCGTCGTGCGCGCGATCTGTGGCCGGGCTTCGCCGAAGCGACGGGCGTGCGCCTGTATGGCGATGTGGCCGAATGGCGCGGCGGAAACGTCGCCGAACTGGCGGCGCGGATGGCGGCGCGGGGCTTTCAGCATCAGTACGACGCCGCCTCGGCCCGTCTGACGACGCACGAGGACGCCAAGGTCGATCCGCCTCAGGCGCTGGCGGCTCTGGCGCAGGGACTGACGGTGATCGAGGCGCGGGCGCTGCGCATGGCTTCGGACGGGCCGGGCTGGCGGGTCGAGACGGCGACTGGCGCCGTGCGTGCGGAGCATCTGATTCTGGCCACCGGCGCTGATCCGGCGCTGGGCGGCCTGCCGCCCGAAGCGCAAGCGGCTGTCGCCTGCATCACTCCCATTCGCGGTCAGATCGGTCTTGTGAAGGAGAAACTGGTCGATCATGTCGTGCGCGGGCCGGGCGCCTATGTCGCGCCGATGGGCGAGGGCGCCGTGATCGGAGCGACGATGGAGCCAGGCGAACGCTCCGTGATCCCCGATGCCGCGCGTTGCGAGGCTATGCTCGCCGCCGCCTGGGCCGTGCTGGATGAAGCGCCGCGTCCCCTGACGATCGACTGGCGCGCAGGGGTGCGGGGAACGACGCCTGACGGCCTGCCGATGGCGGGACGGGTCGCGCCGGGCCTCCATGTCGCGCTGGGACCGCGCCGCAACGGCTGGCTGCTGGGACCGCTGATCGGCGCCGTCGTCGCCGATGCGACAGAGGGCCGGCCCGTCGCCGAGCCGACCCTCCATCCCTCGCGGTTCCTTTAGTCGGCTGGCGGGGTGAAGCGGATCGCCATGGTGACGCGGGCGCCGTCGACCGCCTGACCGTCCACCGTGCGCGGGCTGAGGCGGAAGTAGCGGCTCAGGCTCACCGCCGCTCGGCCGAACCCCTGATTGCCGGGCGTTTCTGACGTGACCGAACAGCCCGTCAGGCTGCCGTCCACCCGCACCAGGCAGGACAGCTCCGCCACCCCGCCGATGCCGCGCGCCTCGGCCGAAGAGGGGTAGGCGCGCATCAGCTGATCCGCCGTCGGCCTGCGCACCCAGTCGGGCTGGGTGATGACCGGGGCGGACTTCGGCGGCTCAGGCGTGACCGTGGTTCCGGCGGCCGGTTCGGCGGCAGGCTCAGTCAGGTTGATGACCGGTCCGGCGTCGTGGCTGACGACGGGAGCGACCGGGACCTCCAGCGGAGCGACGTCGCTGGGCGTGACCTGCGTCGGTCGATGGATCGGCGGCGTCGGCGCGGGCGAGGCCTTGGGCGGCGTCTCCGGCTTGGGCGGCGAGGGCGGCCGGATCAGATCGACGATCGTGGGCTGGGGCTCCGTCGGCGCGGGCGGCACGTCCGCCAGTTCGAACCGCTGCTGATACAGCCAGACGCCGGCGCCGACGTGGACCAGTGCCGAAGCTGTGATCATCGCCCACACCCACCGGGGCAGGGGCTTCTTGCGTTGTTGGAAGTCGAGGGGGCTGACCACGCCGTGGCCGCCGGCGATACGCATCATCATGACTTACGCGCCTCCTGTCGCAGGCCCTCCCCAGCACCCACGGAACAGAGTTCGCGCTTTGCTTGCGGCCTTATTGTGGCGCTTTGAATTGTTAACGGCGAAGCTGCGATGTTAAGGTTTGGTTTACCTAGGTTAGCGACCGTTCACACATGACCGTGAAAGCGATTCCATCATCCGGCGGCGTGGAGGCGGCCATTCGGCGCGCCTCGACCTCGACCGGCGTGGATTTCGACTTTCTGATGAAGACCGCGCGCCGAGAAAGCGCGATGAACCCCAATGCGCGCGCGCCGACCTCCTCGGCCTCGGGCCTGTTCCAGTTCATCGAACAGACCTGGCTGGGTACGGTGAAGCGGCATGGCGCCAAGCACGGCTACGGCCAGTATGCGGACCTGATCTACCAGGGCGGGGACGGACGCTGGCAGGTGCGGGGTTCGGCGCGCAATGTGGTGCTGGATCTGCGTTTCGACCCCCATGCGGCCTCGACCATGGCGGCCGAGTTGACGGCCTCCAACGCCGCCTATCTGCGCGGCCGCACGGGGCGCGAGCCGGGGGCGGGCGACCTGTACGCCGCCCACTTCCTGGGCCCGGCGGGCGCGGCCAAGCTGCTGGAGGCGGTGCAGTCGCGACCCCAGTCCAGCGCGGCGGCTCTATTCCCCGAAGCGGCCTCGGCCAACCGCTCCATCTTCTACCACAACGGTCGACCGGCGACGGCGGCCGAGGTTCACGCCAACCTGCAGCGCACGGCGGGCGAGGCCTTCCCGGCGTCCGGGGTCGGCGCGGGCAAGGCGGTTCCGGAACTTAGCGAGAAGGATCGGATGCTGGCCGCGCGTCTGGACCGGCTGAAGCAGGATCAGAGTCTTCTGGCGCTTCTGCTGGGCCAGGACGGGCAGGGATCGGGCGGCGGATTCGGCGGGGCCTTCGCTCCGCCTGCGGACAAGGTGGCGTAACCACGCTTTCGCCTTATTCCTAAGAGAGCGTTAACTATGTAACGCTAGGGTGACGATTGATTCCTCGCTGACCCTGAGCCTCCGAGCCATGACCGCCTACCGCGCCAGACTGACGGAAAGCGACATCCGGCGCCTGATCAAGTCTGATCTGGAGGACGAGCGCGCGGCCGCCGCTCACAAGCTGTGCCGCAGCATCGACCGGATGCCGCTGGACGATGCGGGGCGCGAGGCGGCGCAGAAGATTCTGGGCGTGCTGACGGCGGATGCGGCGGAACTGGTGCGTCGGGCCGTGGCGGTGACGCTCAAGGCTTCGGACATCATGCCGCGCGAGGCGGCGCGCCGGCTGGCGGGCGACGTGGACAGCGTGGCCCTGCCCATCATCAACAGCTGCCCGGCCTTCACGGACGACGACCTGATCGAGATCGTGCGCGCCGGGACGGCGCTGCGCCAGGTGGCGGTGGCGTCCCGCCCGCGCGTGCCGCGTGACGTGGCGACGGTCCTGGCTGCGGAAGGCAAGCAGGAGGCGGTCGCCGCCCTGGCCGCCAATGACAACGCCGACCTGTCCGAGGCCGCTCTGGGCGTCGCCCTGGATCGATTCAGCGACGCCCCCGAGGTGATATCGGCCTTGGCCTATCGTCAGGTCCTGCCGTTGTCGGTGACCGAGCGGCTGGTGGTCCTGGCCAGCGAGGCGGTGCGCGAGCATCTGATCACCCGCCACGCCCTGGCGCCCGAGACCGCCATACAGTTCGCCGATTTCGCGCGGGAGCGGGCGACGATCGACCTGGTGGATCAGGCGCGGACGACGGACGATCTGCCCGCCTTCGTGGCCGGGCTGAACAGTCGTCGGGTGTTGACGCCGTCGCTGCTGCTGCGGGCGCTGGCGCGCGGCCAGATCGGTCTGTTCGAACACGCCTTGGCCGAACTGGCGGGCACGCCGCACCATCGCGCCTGGCTGATGGTGCACGACGCCGGGCCTCTGGGGCTGAAGGCCATCTATGACCGCGCGGGAATGCCGCCGCGCCTGTTCCAGGCGTTTCGCGCCGGGGTCGACACCTGGCGGACGCTGCAGGCCGAGGGCGGCGACACCGGCAGCGCCGCCTTCCGCCAGCGGATGCTGGAGCGCTTCCTCAGCCAGCGTCCGGACGCGGCGCGCGAAGACCTGGCCTATCTGCTGGAACGGCTGGACCGCCCGGCCGGCGACGATTGGCGTGGGGCCGTCAGCGCGGCCTGAGCCGCGCCCCAACCATCATCCACCCTTACCCCAGGTGTTCCGCTGCACGGGCTTCCAGGGTCTCGGCCAGGTCGCGGCCGACCGGATGGTCGTCGGTCTGGATCTTGTCGCGCACCACGGCCTTGATGGCGTCGATATGGGCGTCGACCACGGCCAGCGGGGCCTGCATCCGCTTGTCGGCGTCGTCGAGCATCCGGCACAGGGAGGCGGCGATGCGCGTGACTAGCGGGTATTCGTAGGTGGTTCCCAGCCCCTTGAGATCATGAGCGCGGAAATACAGGGCTTCGGCCGTTTCGGGGCTATAGCCCTGGCTGCGGATGTCGGCCTGGGCCTTGTCGAGCTTGGCCACCTCATCGTTCAACCATTGGCCGAACTGGGCGGACATGGCCTTCAGGGCCTCTTCGGCCCTGGCGATCGCGCTGGCGTCAATGCCGCCGAATCCGCCGCCGACCTTGGCGCGCAGGGGGTTGGGCGGGCGGATGACTTGGTTGGTCACGAGATGACTCCTCAACAGCAATCGCCAGTCTGTCGCACAGAGGCTTAAAATCCGGTGACAACGCTCATCGGCGCGGCTCAGGCCGCGAACTGTTCGGCCATGACCCGTTCCTCATAGGAGCGGCCTGCGTCGAACAGCATGGTTAGGGTGATGTCGCGCCGCTCGCGCACCTCCACGCGCGAGACGCGTCGCACCTCGAAATTGTCGGCGGTGGCGCTGACCGGCCGCTTGTCCGGCTCCAGCACGTCGAAACGCACCCGCGCCGTGTGCGACAGCAGGGCGCCGCGCCAGCGTCGGGGCCGGAAGGCGCTGATCGGCGTCAGCGCCAGGCTGGGCGCGTCCAGGGGAATGATCGGCCCGTGCGCCGACAGGTTGTAGGCGGTCGAACCCGCCGGCGTCGCCACCAGGCAGCCGTCGCAGGTCAGTTCCTCCAGCCGCACCTTGTCATTGATGCTGATGCGCAGCTTTGCGCTCTGGCGCGTCTGGCGCAGCAGGGAGACCTCATTGATCGCCAGGCCGCTGTGGACCTGGCCGCTCTCGACCCAGGCGTCCATCTGTAGGGGGTGAAGCACGGTGCGGTCGGCCTGGGCCAGTCGGTCCAGCAGGTCGTCTTCCTCATAGTCGTTCATCAGGAAGCCGACCGAGCCGCGATTCATCCCATAGACGGGGGTGCGCAGCTGCAGGTTGTTGTGCAGCGTCTCCAGCATGAAGCCGTCGCCGCCCAGGGCGACGATCACCTCCGCCTCGGCGGCTGGAACAGAACCATAGCGTTCGCTCAGCCGTTTGCGGGCGGCCTCGGCCTCGGGCCGGTCGCTGGCGACAAAGGTGATGGCGGTGGGCTGGAAGGACTGAGTCACGGCGCTACGCAAGCGGAGCGGAGGCCCGCTGTCAAACCGACGGCCCGTCTTCGGGCGCGGTCAGCAGGCGAAATTCATAGGCGGCCTGGGTCGCCGAGCGTTCGGCCGGACGCCAGGCTTCGCCGTCGGGGTCATGCGGCAGCCCATGGTTCAGCTGGCGAACCTCGCGCAGCAGGGCGGGGAAGGCGGCGCGGTCCAGGCCCGCCGCGGCGCAGGCCAGGAACAGGGGCCGGGCGCTGTCGCCGCGCAGGGCGCGCCGCAGAGCCTCTGTTTCCAGGCGGCTCAGCCGGGCCAGGGCGTGGATGAACAGGTCCAGCTTTTCCTCCCTCAGCGCCCGCATCAGGGTGGAGGGGCGCAACTGTCCCGCCGCATGCAGCTTGGCGGCCAAACGGGCGGCCGCCTCGTCCGGGGTGATTCCGGCCGCTTCCTGGGCGGCGGCGGCGACCGCCGTCGCGAGAGCCGAGGCGTCCAGGCTGAAGCGTTGGGATATGGCCTGCCTCAAGGCGTCGCCGACCCAGGCGTAGAGCCGCAGGGCCTGATCCTCGCTCAGCTGAGGATGGCGCGTCAGCGGCGCGCGCAGGGCGGCGATGGAGCGCGCCTTGTCCACCAGGCGGGTCATGTCCCGCGCCTCCAGCCGCGCGGTCCGGTTGACGGCAAGAGCGGTCATGACGGCGGGTTCGCCGCGATCCAGGATGACGCGCGCCGGTCCGGGCCCCAAATCCGGCCGCAAAGCCACCTGAACCTGATGCTCCAGCGAGGCGTCCTGCAGCAGAGCCAGAAGATCCGCGTCCAGCAGCAGGGGGCTGGCGGCGATCACCGGTCGGGCGATTTCGATTGCGTCGGCGGCGAGCAGGCGCATCAGATCCGCCGGCGCCCAGGCGGCGTCGGCCAGCCTCTCGGCCAGGACGCGCCGGATGTCCTGCTCGGCCGCGCGGACCATGGCGATGAACACCTCGGTCAGGGCCGGCGGCGCATCCGCCTGGCCGCCGACCGAATGATAGAGATCAGCCACGCCCAGCAGCAGGCGCTGTCGCTCCTGTGGCGGGCGTCCGGCGGCCAGGTCGATCAGTTGATGAAGGCTGGCCAGCGGCAGGAGATCGCCGGATCGGGACGATGCGAACGCCACGATTGAGTCCACGGAACATCCCCCGATGATGCGGCCGCGCCGCGCAGCAGGCAGTGTTCGCTCGCGTCGATGAAAACAGGGTTAACCAAGTCTTCCGTTTTCGGTCCCCTCACGGCGTTCGGCGACTTGACGCGGGGCGGAGGCGGAGAGAGGTTTCACTTGAACGCTGATAAGGGGAGAAGGCCGATGACGGACGCAACCTCGCTGAAGTCCCAGGTGTCCGAGGCGGAGTGGAAGGCGCGGGTCGAACTGGCGGCTCTCTATCGTCTGGTGGCGCTCCACGGCTGGGACGACATGATCTTCACCCATGTCTCGGCCCGCGTGCCGGGACCGGAACATCACTTTCTGATCAATCCCTACGGCTGGTATTTCGATGAAATTACAGCATCTTCTCTGGTAAAGGTCGATCTGGACGGCAATGTCGTTCAGGACACGACCAGCTTCATCAATCCGGCGGGTTTCACCATCCATTCGGCGGTCCATGCGGCCCGCGAAGAGGCGCATTTCGTCATTCATCTGCACACGGTGAACGGCGTCGGCGTCGCGGCCCAGAAGGAGGGCCTTCTGCCGATCAGCCAGAACGCCTGCCTGTTGCAGCACCAGGTCGCCTATCACGGCTATGAGGGGCTGGCGCTGAATCATGACGAGCGCGAGCGCCTGGTGGCGGACCTGGGCGACAAGCCGTTGATGCTGCTGCGCAATCACGGAACGCTGGCGGTCGGAAGCACGGCGGCCGAGGCCTGGATCGGCATCTTCTTCCTGGAGCGCGCCTGCGCCCAGCAGGTCGCGGCCCTGTCTGCGGGGCGCGACAATGTCCTGATCGCGCCCGACGCGGCGCAGGCCGAGACCAGGGAGCAGGGCCGGGGCATCGGCTTCGTCTCGTCCCTGGCATGGCCCGGCGCCCTTCGCCAGTTGCAGCGAAGATCGCCCGGCTACGACGTCTAGGAAGGACGGGCCGTGGGGGGGAGAGGAAGCATCGGCCTTCTGGCCGGCCTGGCGGCGCTGGCCTCGACCCACGCGGCGCAGGCCGGCGCCTGGAACCTGTCGAAGGGGCAGGGCGAGGTCATCGTCAAATACGAGAACATCCGCGCGGAAGAGTTCTACGCCGCCGACGGGGACCGGGTCGACCTGCCCGGCGGTCGCCGGGATATCGTGGCCAGCGTGTTTGCCGAATATGGACTGACGGATCGCCTCACCCTGCAGGCCAAGGGCGAATGGCAGGACGGCCGCGATGAGTTCCTCGATTATCAGGGGCTGGGTCCGATCGAACTGGGCGTGCGCTGGCAGGCCTACCGTGATGATCGCAACGTCGCCGCCGTCTATGTGGGCTATGCGGAGGGCGGAGCGGGACGCAACGCCGGCTACGCCCCGCCCGGCGCGGGCGACAGCGACTGGGAGGTCCGGTTGCTGGCGGGGCGGTCCTTCGAGCGCGCCTTCGTCGACCTCCAGGCGGCGCGCCGCTGGCGCGACGGCTTGCCGGACGAGGTTCGCGCGGACGCGACGGCCGGGGTGCACATCAATCGCGACTGGATGGTGATGGTCCAGGCCTTCGGCGGGGCGGCGGACGGCGACGGCGGGGCGCGCTGGCTGTCGCTGGAAGGTTCGGTGGTGCGCCAATTCGGGGACTGGCGGCTGCAGGCGGGGTGGCGCCACGCGGCGGCCGGGCGTGAAATTCCTGCGGGCAGAGGGCCCGTCATCGGAATCTGGCGTCGATTTTAATCTGGAATTCCGCGACGGAATCCGAGGTTCCTCACGTTACAGATACGTTATTTGCGTAATGGCGGTGAGCCGTTAAGCGGGGGCGCTTGTTGTCGGGGAGACTGCGTCGCGTGTTCAAACGCCATTTTTTCATTATCGGCGCGGCCTGCTTATTGGGGCTGATGGTCGTGGCGGCGGTCGTCAGGATCGCTTTCAGCGGCGGCGACGCAGCCCATCAGCGCGGTCCGGGGGGACCCGGCGCCGGGCGCGGCCAGTTGGTGGCCGAGGTCGTGGCGCAGCGGCGAGAGTTCGCTGATCAGATTCGCGTGCTGGGCGTCGCCCGCAGCCGTCGTTCGGTCAACATCACCTCCAACACGACCGAACTGGTGACCCAGGTCATGTTCACCGACGGTCAGTCGGTGGCGGCGGGGGCGCCCCTGGTCGAACTGCAGGCGCGCGAGGAAGACGCCGACCTGATCCGGGCGCGCGCCCAGCTGGAGAACGCTCAGCGCGAGTACGACCGTTATCGCATCCTGGCCGAGCGCGGCGTGGCGCCGCGCGTCATGGCCGAGACGGCCGAGACGGCGCTGAAGACCGCCCAGGCCGCCCTGGCGGCGTCGGAGGCCCGTCGCGGCGACCGCATCCTGCGCGCGCCCTTCGCCGGCGTTCTGGGCCTGACCTCGGTCACGCCGGGGACGCTGATCTCGCCGGGTTCGGTCATCACCACCCTGGACGACATGAGCGGCGTGCGCGTCGATTTCCCGCTGCCTGAGCGTTATCTCGGGGTCCTGCCGGTCGGCGCGCCGCTCACGGCGACCACGGACGCCTTCCCCGGTGAAGAGGTCAACGGCCGCATCTCCCTGTTGGATACGCGGGTCAACGAACAGACCCGCGCCGTCATCGCCCGCGCCGAGTTTCCAAACCCCGGCAATCGCATCCGCCCCGGCATGATGATGCGCGTCGCCGTGCATCAGGGCCGTCGCCAGAGCCTGGCCGTGCCCGAAGCGGCCGTTCAGTATGAAGGCCAGGGCGCCTTCGTCTATCGCATCGCGCGCGGCGAGACGGGCGCGACCGCCCAGCGGGTCGAGGTTCAGACCGGCGCCGTCGAAAGCGGCTATGTCGAGATCGTCTCGGGCCTGGCCAACAACGATCGGATCGTCGCTTCGGGTCTGAACCGCATCCAGCCCGGCGCGCCAATCAGCGTCGAGGGTGAAAACGCCCAAGGCCGAGCTCAAACGAAGGGCGGCGCCCGCGCGACGCAGGCGGCCCGCCCATGATGCTGTCTGATGTTTCGGTCCGGCGCCCCGTCTTCGCGGCGGTGGCGGCGATCGTTCTGTGCGTCATCGGCCTGGCGGCCTTCTTCTTCCTGCCGGTGCGCGAATTGCCGGACGTGGATCCGCCGATCGTCTCGGTCAGCACCAGCTACGCCGGCGCCTCCGCCGAGGTGATCGAGAGCCGGATCACCGAGCCGATCGAGCAGCAGATCGCCGGCATCCAGGGCGTCCAGCGCATCAACTCGACCAGCCGCGACGGCCGGTCCAACGTCAACATCGAATTCTCGCTGGACCGCAACATCGACGATGCGGCCAACGACGTGCGCGACCGCATCTCGCGCGTGCTGGGCCGCCTGCCGGATCAGGCCGATCCGCCGGAAGTGGCCAAGGCTGATTCCGACAGCCAGCCCATCCTCATCATGTTCCTGCGGTCCACCACCATGGACCGGCTGGAGCTGACCGATTACGCCCGTCGGTATCTGGTCGATCGCTTCGCCACCGTGCCGGGCGTGGCCCAGGTCAACATCTTCGGCGAGCAACGCTACGCCATGCGGATCTGGCTGGACGCCGGCGCCATGGCGGCGCGGGGCCTGACCG
>PJUE01000242.1_pt1 | contig 51629 bp, 42 predicted proteins | sample 1512171 | NCBI WGS metagenome assembly PJUE01 (sample SAMN08177674, study PRJNA422409) | Feces metagenome, whole genome shotgun sequencing project. | isolation source: Chicken feces (3) enriched on wood chips: alkali lignin treatment | host: Gallus gallus | place: USA: Madison | collected 2015-01-15
TGGGAGCGGCCTTGCGTCGCGAAAGGGCCGCGAAGCGGCCCCGGCATTATTTGCATCGACGCTGAAACCCCGGGGCTGCTGTGCAGCCCTTTCGCGACGCAAGGCCGCTCCCACACGGATCGCACCAGCTTTCAGAAATTGAGCAAGACAGTTGCTTCCACAGAGGCTATTTTCCTGTGCTGGCCAATACGCGTTGCCAGTCCGGTTCGTTCAAGCGCCCCAGGATGCGTGCCTTGCCATTGCCATCCACCGATACGAACAGGGCGCTGGCATAGTTGCTTTGACGTTCGCCGCCGGCAACGTGCTGCTGGCGGGCAAAGTGGTCGATGCAGCCGTTGTGAGTCACCAGCACCAGGTTGTGGCCCGCGCGTTTGTGTGCAAGCGCTTCGTTGGCGAACTGGCTGTCGCAGCTTTCGAGCCAGTCCTCGCTGGCCACCGCCTGACCCAGTATGAAGTGCGCGGTTTGCCGGGTGCGCAGTTTCGGGCTGCTGAGCAGGTCGGCTTTGTTCAGGCCCAGCTGGTGCAGCCCTTGGCCAACGCGGGCAGCGGCCTGGCTGCCGCTCAGGGTGATCCCCGTGGGGTCGTCCAGGCAGGGGCCGGGGGCGCTGTCGCAGCGTTCGGCGTGGCGGATCATCACGATCACCGCACCGTCGGCCCAGTCCTGCAGCAGGCCGCTGTCACTCAGTTGTTGCGCGTTGCCAAGGTCCACGATATGCGTCCTCGTCGCCAGCCAGGTGGTCAACGCCGCCACGACCATGCACAGGCCCAGGGCGGTTCCGACGGCTTTGCGAGTCAGGCGTCGCTTGCGCCGGGCATGAATGGCGGGGTGCCCCAGGGTGTTGCTCGATAGCATGCGTTGCTCCGTTGGCAGTGCCGCGGCTGGCGCGGTGGTGGATGGCGGCATCCTGCCAAGCGGCCTGTCGGGGGCCGGTGAAGGGCGTGTGAAAATTGCATTTGGCGGCTGCCGGCTGGGTGAAACCCGCGCCCGCGCCTACGCTGTAAACTGCAAGGCGGTAAACCGGAGCAGGCCCGATGACCCCCATCCTCGAACTGGAAAGTGCACGGCTGGTGCTGCGCCAATGGCATGACGATGACTTGCGCGAGTTCGCCGCACTGTGCGCCGACCCACAGGTGATGCGCTACTTTCCGGCGCCGCTGACGCGCGTTGAGGCGGCTGCGTTGATCGGCCGCGTGCGTGGGCATTTCAATGAGTACGGTTTTGGTTTGTGGGCCCTGGAGCGCAAGGACAGTGGCGCGTTCATCGGCATGACCGGGTTGCTCAATGTCAACTTCGACGCGCCTTTTGCCCCGGCGGTGGAGATCGGCTGGCGCCTGGCACGTCGCCACTGGGGCCTGGGCTTTGCCAGCGAGGCGGCGTGGACCTGCCTGCGTTGTGCTTTTGCCCAATTGCGCCTGGAGGAGGTCGTGTCGTTCACCAGCGAATGCAACCTGCCGTCGCAAAAGGTGATGCAAGCCATCGGCATGCAGCAGGACCTGCACGGCAGCTTCGAGCACCCCCGCCTGCCCATCGGCCACCCGCTGCGCCCGCATGTGCTGTACCGGATCGATCGCGCGCATTGGGAGCGCACCCTGCGCGCCTGAATGCACAGCCATGCCCGGCGCGAATGACAAACGCTGTATCATTTGCCTACTTGGAAGGCGCTTGCCCGTAACACGTTCAGCGCCTGTGAAATCGAGCGCCGCTCGGGCGGCGCACCGCGAGCTAGGCTCGCTCCTACGGAGAACCGCCGATGAGTCATGTGTTGGACGACCTGGTCGACCTGTTGAGCCTCGAATCCATCGAGGAGAACCTGTTCCGTGGACGTAGCCAGGACTTGGGCTTCCGCCAGCTTTACGGTGGCCAAGTGCTGGGCCAGTCGTTGTCGGCTGCCAGCCAGACAGTGGAGGACGCGCGCCATGTGCATTCATTGCACGGCTACTTCCTGCGCCCGGGCGATGCCAGCCTTCCAGTGGTGTACTCGGTAGACCGCGTGCGCGATGGCGGCAGCTTCAGTACACGACGGGTGACGGCGATCCAGAAGGGCCAGACCATCTTCACCTGCAGTGCATCGTTCCAGTACGACGAGGAAGGCTTCGAGCACCAGGCGCAGATGCCTGACGTGGTCGGCCCGGAAAACCTGCCTACCGAAGTCGAACTGGCCCGTGCCATGGCCGACCAGTTGCCCGAGCGCATTCGCGACAAGGTGCTGTGTACCAAGCCGATCGAGATCCGCCCGGTCACCGAGCGCGACCCGTTCAACCCCAAGCCGGGCGAACCGGTGAAGTACGCCTGGTTCCGCGCCGACGGCAACCTGCCGGACGTGCCTGCCCTGCACAAGTACATGCTGGCCTACGCCTCGGACTTCGGCCTGCTGACCACGGCGTTGCTGCCCCATGGCAAATCGGTGTGGCAGCGCGACATGCAGATCGCCAGCCTCGACCATTCGCTGTGGTTTCACGGCAACCTGCGCGCCGACGAGTGGCTCCTGTACGCCACCGATAGCCCCTGGGCCGGTAACTCCCGTGGCTTCTGCCGCGGCAGCATTTTCAACCAGGCCGGGCAACTGGTGGCATCGTCGAGCCAGGAAGGCCTGATTCGCCATCGCAAGGACTGGGCATGAGCCTGGGCGAGGTGCGCAACTGGGTGTTCGACATGGACGGCACCCTGACCGTGGCCGTGCACGACTTCGCCGCCATTCGGGTGGCGCTGGACATCCCGGCCGAACACGACATCCTCACCCACCTGGCGGCCTTGCCGGCAGAGGAAGCGGCGGCCAAGCATGCCTGGTTGCTGGAGCACGAAAGGGACCTGGCAACGGCCTCCACGGCGGCCACCGGGGCGGTGGAGCTGGTGCGCGAGTTGGCCGGGCGCGGGTGCCGGCTGGGTATTCTGACCCGCAATGCGCGTGAGCTGGCGCATGTAACGCTGGAGGCCATCGGCCTGGCGGACTGCTTCCCGGTGGAAGACATTCTCGGGCGTGACGAGGCTGCGCCGAAGCCGAGCCCGGATGGGCTGCTGAAGATTGCCAGCGCCTGGGGCGTGACGCCGAGCGAACTGGTGATGGTGGGGGATTACCGCTTTGACCTGGACTGTGGGCGGGCGGCGGGGGCGCGCACGGTGCTGGTGAACCTGCCGGACAACCCCTGGCCAGAGCTGGTGGATTGGCATGCGGCGGATTGCCTGGCGTTGAAGGTGATGCTGGGCTGACGCGTGTGTTGGCAATGCGGGCCTCTTCGCGGGCATGCCCGCTTCCACAGGTATTGCGCACGTCTCGGGGCCTGTGGTGCCCCTGTGGGAGCGGGCGTGCCCGCGAAAGGGCCGGATCTGTCTATGCTGAACCCCATTCTTTGCTCTGATACGGAGACCCACCCATGAGCAGCAAGGCCATCTACGTACAACCCGGCGGCGGCTACGACAAGGTCGAGGTCGGCACCAGCGAGGCCCAGGCCCCCCAGGCCGGCGAGATTACCGTGCGCCTGCACGCCAGTTCCCTCAACTACCACGATTTCGCCGTGGTCAGCGGCATGTGGGGCCCGAGCGAGCGGCGCATCCCCATGGCCGATGGCGCCGGCGAGGTGGTTGCGGTGGGGGCTGGCGTCACTGAGTTCCAGGTCGGCGACAATGTGGTCAGCACCTTCTTCCCCGACTGGCTCGATGGCCAGGCCAATGTCGAGGGCTTTGCCCGGGTGCCCGGCGACGGCATCGATGGCTACGCCCGTGAGCAGGTGACTGCCCGCGCCACCGCCTTCACCCTGGCACCCCAGGGTTTCAGCCATGCCGAGGCTGCCACCCTGACCACCGCCGGCCTTACCGCCTGGCGCGCGCTGATGAGCGATGATCACCTCAAGCCCGGCGACACGGTGCTGGTGCAGGGTACCGGCGGTGTGTCGATTTTCGCCCTGCAGTTCGCCAAGCTGGCGGGCGCGACCGTGATCGCCACCTCGTCCAGCGATGCCAAGCTGGAGCGCCTGAAGGCCCTGGGTGCCGACCACCTGATCAACTACAAGAGCGCCCCGGCCTGGGGTGAGAAGGTGCGCGAGCTGACTGGCAACCGTGGTGTCGATCATGTGATTGAAGTGGGCGGCCCGGCGACACTGGAGCAGTCGATGATTGCTGCGCGCATTGGCGGGCATGTTTCGCTGATCGGCATCCTTACCGGAGTGGCCGGGCAGTTGCCGCTGGTGCAGGCGCTGGTGCGGCAGATTCGGCTGCAAGGGGTGCTGGTTGGCAGCCGAGCGCAGCAGCAGGCGATGGTGCGGGCGATCGATGCCAACGGCCTGCGGCCGGTGGTGGACAAGCATTTCGAGCTGGAACAGATCGTCGAGGCGTTCCGTTACCAGGAGAGCAACCGGCATTTCGGCAAGATCTGCCTGACCTGGTGAAGTGAGGGCAGGGTAGCTGGATGTAACGGCCACCCTGCACGCCACTCTGTTCGTAGCATCAAGCCCGAGGCCTTGCACTGCCTGACAGTCAGTCCGGCAGTAGCCGGTCTCGGCTGTTGGACAGGTGCAGGCACACTGCCGCCCGCGCGGCATCCGGGTCTTGTCGGCGGATGGCATTGAGGATCGCCTCATGCTCCAGGTTGGCCAGGTACGCTTGCCGCGCCAGCTTGGCCCCCGCGCGCTCGGCAAGGGCCATGCGGTTGCGCGGTATCAGGCCGTTACCCAGTTGCAGGAGCATCTCGGTGAAATACAGATTGCCGGTGGCCTCGGCAATCAGCAGGTGAAAGCGCCGGTCGGCTTCGATGCAGCTGTCGCCGGCAGCGGCCAGGTCCTGATAGTCATCCAGCGCCTGGCGCATGCGCGCCAGTTGCCCCTCGTCACGACGCAGTGCGGCCAGCGCGGCAGCCTGGCCCTCAAGGCCAATACGCAGCTCCAGCAGGTCGCGCACATTCGCCGCGCTCTCCGCCGCAACGCGCAGGCCGGCCTGGGCCTGGCGCTCCATCACGAACGTACCGATCCCGTGGCGCGGCTCCACCAACCCCGAGGCCTGCAGCTTCGACAAGGCTTCGCGAACCACTGTGCGGCTGACCCCGTGCTCGCGCACCAAGGTGTTTTCCGAAGGCAGTTTGTCGCCTGGTTTGAAGGTGCCCAGCAAAATCTGCTGGGTCAGGCTGGAAACCAGGTCATGGGCACGGCTGTGGCCGCGTTTGCGCGCGTGTTCGGGTTCCATGTGTGATCCGCTTCTTGATTTGCTTGTACGACAAGTTAATCGATAGAAATATTTTTTGCCGATTTTTCGCGCATCCAATTCAGCATGTAGTTGATCTGTTTTTGCACGTTAGGATCAAATTGGCATTATGACAGCTTGTATTTTGCTATTTTGCCGACGTTAATGATCTTGTCGTACAACCTCGCTGCGAATAAGCTCCTCCCCACTGCCATGTCAGACAACCCGACCCGCACAAAAACAATTAGTGGGAGATCCGCAAGTGAACGACACCCTCGCTCCGTCTGCCCGGCATGAAGGCGACGCGTTGGCCAGTGCCGTGGCCAAGGTCAAGCGCCACGTCCTGCCGCTGTTTGTCATCATGTTCATCGTCAACTACCTCGACCGCGTCAACATCGGCTTCGTCCGTCCGCACCTGGAAAGCGACCTGGGCATCAGCGCTGCGGCCTTTGGCTTTGGTGCCGGGCTGTTCTTCATCGGTTACGCGCTGTTCGAAGTCCCTTCGAACATGTTGCTGCAAAAGGTCGGTGCCCGGCTGTGGCTGACCCGTATCATGTTCACCTGGGGGCTGGTGGCCACGGCCATGGCCTTCGTGCAGAACGAAACCCAGTTCTACGTGTTGCGTTTTCTGCTTGGGGTGGCCGAAGCAGGCTTCTTTCCTGGCGTGATCTACTACTTCACCCGCTGGCTACCGGCGGCAGAGCGCGGCAAGGCCATTGCCATCTTCCTCAGTGGCTCGGCGCTGGCTTCGTTGATTTCCGGGCCGCTGGCCGGGGCGTTGATGCAGATCCAGGGCCTGGGCCTGCATGGTTGGCAGTGGATGCTGTTCATTGAAGGCATGGCCTCGGTGGTGCTGTGCTTCTTCGTGTTCTTCTGGCTCGACTCCAAGCCGCAGGACGCCAAGTGGCTGAGCAAGGCCGAGCAGGACGCGCTGGTCGCCACCATCGACCGCGAGCAGCAAGCGCGTGAGGCCATCGGCGCGGTCAGGCCGTCGGCCTGGAGCCTGCTCAAGGACCGCCAGATCGTGCTGTTCTGCCTGATCTACTTCTGCATCCAGCTGACCATCTATGCCGCCACCTTCTGGCTGCCCAGCATCATCAAGCGCATGGGCGACCTCAGTGACATGCAGGTCGGTTTCTTCAACTCGATCCCTTGGCTGATCTCGATCCTGGCCATGTACGTCTTCGCCGCCGGTTCCGCTCGCTGGAAGTTCCAGCAGGCCTGGGTGGCCGGCGCCCTGCTGGTCGCTGCCACGGGCATGTTCATGTCCACCACGGGTGGGCCGGTGTTTGCCTTCGTCGCCGTGTGCTTCGCCGCGATCGGCTTCAAGTCAGCGTCGTCACTGTTCTGGCCAATCCCTCAGGGCTATCTGGACGCTCGCATCGCTGCGGCGGTGATTGCCCTGATCAACTCGGTCGGCAACCTCGGCGGCTTCGTTGCCCCCACCACCTTCGGCTTGCTGGAGCAGCAGACTGGCTCGATCCAGGGCGGGCTGTACGGCCTGGCGGTGACCTCGGTGCTGGCGGCGATTGCCATCTTCTTCGTACGCATTCGCCCCAAGGGCGTCCCTTCCGATGACCTCAAGGCCCCTTCGGCCCTGGGCCAGACCCACTGATGACTGCGAGACAACAACCATGAATATGCAGACCAATCCCGCCGTACATGCCAGCACCCCGGTGGTCACCGACTTGCGCGTGGTCCCCGTGGCCGGCCATGACAGCATGCTGCTCAACCTCAGTGGCGCCCATGGCCCGTACTTCACCCGCAACGTGGTGGTGCTGCGCGATAGCGCCGGCAATACCGGCCTGGGCGAAGTGCCCGGCGGCGAGAAGATTCGCCAGACCCTGGAGGACGCCCGCAGCCTGGTGGTCGGCCAGCCGATCGGCCATTACCAGCGTGTGCTCAATGCCATGCGCCAGACCTTCGCCAACCGCGACTCGGCGGGCCGCGGCCTGCAGACCTTCGACCTGCGCATCACCGTGCATGCGGTGACGGCCATCGAGTCGGCATTGCTCGACCTGCTCGGCCAGCACCTGAATGTGCCGATGGCGGCGCTGCTGGGCGAGGGCCAGCAACGCGATGCGGTGAAGATGCTCGGTTATCTGTTCTACATCGGCGACCGCCAGCAGACCGACCTGGCTTACCGTCACGAAGCCGATAGCGATGACGATTGGTTTCGCGTGCGCCACGAAAAGGCCCTGACCCCTGAGGCGGTCGTGCGCCTGGCCGAAGCGGCGAAGCAGCGCTATGGCTTCAGCGACTTCAAGCTCAAGGGCGGCGTACTGCGGGGTGAGGAAGAAATGGAAGCGGTAACCGCCCTGGCCGAACGCTTCCCCGAAGCGCGCATCACGCTCGACCCCAATGGCGCGTGGTCACTCAAGGAAGCCATCGCCCTGTGCCGTGACAAGCACGATGTACTGGCCTACGCCGAAGACCCCTGCGGTGCCGAGAACGGTTACTCGGGCCGTGAGGTGATGGCCGAGTTTCGCCGGGCCACCGGGCTGCCCACCGCCACCAACATGATTGCCACCGACTGGCGGCAGATGGGGCATGCGATCCAGTTGCAATCGGTGGACATCCCGCTGGCCGACCCGCACTTCTGGACCTTGCAGGGCTCGGTGCGGGTGGCGCAGATGTGTAACGACTGGGGCCTGACGTGGGGGTCGCACTCGAACAACCACTTCGACATTTCGCTGGCGATGTTCACCCAGGTGGCGGCTGCTGCGCCGGGGGATATCACTGCGATCGATACGCACTGGATCTGGCAGGATGGCCAGCGGCTGACGCGTGATCCGCTGCGCATTGTCGATGGGCATGTGCGGGTACCGGCGCGGCCGGGCCTGGGCGTGGAACTGGACGAAGACCAGCTGGCCAAGGCCCATGAGTGCTACCGCAACATGGGGCTGGGCGCGCGCGATGACAGCGTGGCGATGCAGTTCCTGATCTCGGGTTGGAGCTTCGATAACAAACGACCTTGCCTGGTACGGTAAGGCGGCTGGCCGCTCCCACCGGGATTGCGCAAGATTCTAGAAATTGAGCAAGCCAGTTGTTTCCCCAGGTACTGCATCAGCCTCAAGCCTGCGGGGGCACCTGTGGGCTTGCCCCGCGAAGCATCCAACACAGTGCATGGCACCGGCTCCGCCGGTGTTCGCGGCTAAAGCCACTCCCACAGGGATTGCACCTGGCTTCAGGCTGGTGTGGGGCCTGTGGGGGTGGCAGGCCCTCAAGCGGCTTCAAAAAAGGCCCGCGCCATTGCAACGAAAGACCCCAGCACCGGGTTGGGGTTGTCCTGGCAGAACGCCAGGAAGATTTCTGCCTGTTGCTCCATCCCCTCCAACGGCCGGAATACCACCTGCTCCAGGCGCAGTGCCTGGGCAGAGGCCGGCACCACGGCACAGCCCAGTCCCACATTGACCAGGCCCAGAATCGAATGAGTCTGACCCAACTGGTGCAGGTAGCGCGGCTGCACTTCGTGCCGCGCAAACAGGTTGGCAATACGGTCATGGAAATACCGCCCTTCGTTGGCGCTGTACATCACGAACGGCTGCTGGTCGAAGTCGCTGGGTGTCAGCCGTTCGTGGTTCGCCAGCGCGTGCCCGGCGGGCAGGGCGGCGACGAAGGGCTCGCGGTGGATTGGCAAGTACTCCACCCGCGCGCTGGGCAGTACCTGGCGCACCAGCCCGACATCGATCAGCCCTGCTTCCAGGTCATGCACCTGGGTGCTGGAGACGCGCTCGCTCAGCACCAGCTCGATGTCCGGCAGCGTCTGCCCGGCGTGCACCAGCAAACGGGGGACCATGCTGTACGCCCCAACGGCGGTGAAACCCAGGGTCAGGCGGCCTGCTTCGCCGTGGGCGATGCGCCGCGCGGAGTGGCTGGCCGATTCGGCAATCTGCAAAATGCGCCGGGCATCCTCGAGGAAGCTCGCGCCCGCCAGGGTGAGCCGCGCCTGACGGTTGTTGCGCTCGAGCAGCAGCACACCCAAGGCATGCTCGAGCAGCTGGATCTGCCGGCTAAGCGGTGGCTGGGTCATATGCAGGCGGGTGGCAGCGCGGCCGAAATGCAGCTCTTCGGCCACGGCCACGAAGCAACGCAGCTGGTGCAATTCCACGATTCAAATCCTGAATTATTCAATCCAGCATCTATATTAGACCTGTATCAAATGCAGGCCTAGCATCGACTCATGTCTTCTCAATGCCGGAAGCCCGCGATGACTCACACCCCGATTGAAGTGCTGCTGACCCAGCCCGTACCCGAGGCGATCGATGCCCAACTGGTCAGCGCCTACCACGTGCATCGGTTGTACCAGCAGCACAACCCGCAACAGCTGCTGGACGAAGCCGCACCGCGCATCCGCGGCGTGGTCACCGGCGGTGCCAAAGGCCTGTCTACCGCGCTGATGGACCAGTTGCCTGCCCTTGAGATCATCGCCATCAGTGGCATCGGTACCGATGCGGTGGATCTGCGCCATGCGGCCAGCCGCGGCATCCATGTCACCACCACCCCGGGGGTGTTGACGGCCGACGTTGCCGACCTGGCCATGGGGTTGATCATCAGCAGCCTGCGTCGCCTGGGCGAGGGGGAGCGGCTGGTGCGCGATGGCTTGTGGGGCAAGGTCGACCTGCCGCTGGCGCGCAGGGTCAGTGGCTGCGCGCTGGGCATCGTCGGCCTTGGCCAGGTGGGCAAGGCCATCGCTCGCCGTGCCGCCGCCTTCGACATGAGCATCGCCTACAACGGCCGGCGCGAGCAGCCAGAAACGGGCTATCGCTATGAGCCGGATCTGGTTGAGTTGGCGCGCTCGGTGGATGTCCTGGTCGTGGCCGCTTCGGCTGACGGCGGGCAAGTGCTGGTGACGGCCGAGGTGCTGGAGGCGCTGGGGCCTCAGGGTTACCTGGTCAATGTGGCACGTGGCAAGTTGGTCGATGAAGACGCGCTGGTGGAAGCGTTGCGCGAGCAGCGTATCGCCGGGGCAGGGCTGGATGTATTTGTCGATGAACCACGGGTGCCGCCGGCATTGCTGGACCTGAACCAGGTCAGCCTGCAACCGCACCGGGGCAGCGCGACGCTGCAGACCCGGCTGGAGATGGGGCGCATGGTGCTGGACAACCTTCAGGCCTGTTTCCGAGGTGAAGTGCCACCGAATCGGGTGATCGACAGTTAGCCCCCTTTCGCGGGTACAGGTACTACAAGGCCCTTGCGGCCACCCCTTCTGCGTACAAGAACAATCGCTTCCATCGAGAAGCAAGAGGGTCCACATGAACAGCAAATCCGCCGTTGCCGCACCGCAGGCCGTGGCCGGGATCGGTCGCCATCGCTTCCTGGTGCTGGCGCTGATCTTCGTCATTACCGTCATCAACTACGCCGACCGCGCCACCTTGTCGATCACCGGCACCGAGGTGCTCAAGGACCTGGGGCTCGATCCGGTCATGCTGGGCATGATCTTTTCTGCCTTCGCCTGGGCCTACGCCCTCGGCCAAGTGCCGGGGGGCTGGCTGCTCGACCGCTTCGGTGCCCGCCGCGTGTACGGTATCAGCCTGATCCTCTGGTCGCTGTTTACCTTGCTGCAAGGCACTGTGGGCTGGATGGGGCTGGCCGGCGTCTCGGCAGCGGTGGCACTGTTTTCAATGCGCTTCATGCTTGGGCTGGTGGAGTCGCCGGCCTTCCCGGCCAACTCGCGCATCGTCAGCTGTTGGTTCCCGACCCAGGAGCGTGGCACTGCATCGGCACTGTTCAATTCGGCGCAGTACATGGCGGTGGTGGTGTTCGCCCCCTTGATGGCATGGATGACCCATGCAATGAGCTGGGAGCAGGTGTTCATCTGGATGGGGCTTCTGGGCTTGCTGCTGAGCCTGTTCTGGTTCCGCTTGTACCATGAGCCCCACAGCGCACCTGGGTTGAGCCGTGAAGAGCTGGAATACATGCGCGAAGGTGGCGCCCTGGTCGACCTGGAAAAGGAACGCAAGGCTGCCAAGAGCAAGCCGACCCGGGCAGAGCTTGCGCAACTGTTCACCAGCCGCAACCTGTGGGCGGTGTACCTTGGCCAGTACTGCATCACTGCGCTGACTTACTTCTTCATCACCTGGTTCCCGATCTACCTGATCAAGGGCCGTGGCATGACCATCATGGAGGCCGGCTGGGTGGCCGCACTGCCGGCAATCTGTGGTTTCACTGGCGGTATTCTGGGTGGCTTCGTATCCGACTGGCTGATCCGCCGTGGCGTGCACCCGTCCAGGGCGCGCAAGACCCCGTTCATCATCGGCATGGGGCTGTCCACCAGCCTGGTGCTGGCCAACTATGTGGATGGCAACGCGGCGGTCATAGCCCTGATGACCCTGGCGTTCTTCGGCAAGGGCCTGGCTGCGGTGGGCTGGGCGGTGCTGTCGGACGTGGCGCCGAAGAAGATGGTCGGCCTGTGCGGTGGCGTGTTCAATGGCATCGGCAACATTGCCGGCATCGTCACCCCGTTGGTGATTGGTTACGTGGTTGCCAGCACCGGCTCGTTTCACAACGCACTCTGGTTCGTGGCCGCGCATGGCGTGCTGGGGATCCTCGCTTACCTGTTGCTGGCCAGGCGCTTCGAGCGTACCGGGCAGGCGTAGGCAGACGCCTTGGCAACAGAGGCCCCGGGAAACCGGGGCTTTTTTGTTGGCGGCTTGCAGAAGCGGGTTCATCGAGCGTCGGCGTGCGGCGAAGATATCGGCACCGGCAACACATCCAAATGAAAAACAAAAGCACCAAATGGCCCGGTGGCGCGATCGGGCATGCCATTCGCGACATCTGGCGTTGATGGAAATGCCCTGTCGTGATCGAACAGTTCCGTGGCGTTCTCGTGTAATTCCCCACAGCCATGCGGGGATTAAATGAACCCCGAACCGCACTGACACCTTGCTCTGTGACGCGTGCCAAATATCAACAACAGCGCGCGAGCAACGTGTCGACTTATTGATTTCAAAGGAGATATTTTTCGCCTACGCCTGCCCGTCCTTCCTTGTGTCAGCAAAAAGAGAACAACATCAATGAACACCGTGGGATCTGATGGCAACCTTGCACAAGGTTTCAAGCCACGTCACGTAACGATGCTGTCCATCGCCGGCATCATCGGCGCCGGACTTTTCGTCGGCTCTGGCCATGCCATCGCGGCAGCCGGCCCAGCTACCATAATTTCCTATTTCGTGGCCGGGACCTTGGTGGTTCTGGTCATGCGCATGCTCGGCGAAATGGCCGTGGCGCACCCCGACACCGGATCGTTTTCCACCTATGCCGACCAGGCCATTGGCCGCTGGGCCGGCTATACCATCGGCTGGTTGTACTGGTGGTTCTGGGTGCTGGTGATTCCTATCGAAGCATTGGCCGCCGGGCATGTGCTGAACGCCTGGTTCCCGCAGGTGGACAGCTGGATCTTCGCCCTGGCTTCGGTGTTGCTGCTGGCCGGTACCAACCTGTTCAGCGTGGCCAAGTACGGCGAGTTCGAGTTCTGGTTTGCCATCCTCAAGGTCACCGCCATCCTGGGCTTCATCGGCCTGGGCTTCGCCGCGCTGATGGGCTGGCTGCCCAACCGCGAGGTCAGTGGGCTGAGCGGGCTGATGGCCGAATACGGCGGTTTTGCACCGAAGGGCTGGTCGGCGGTGGTCGGCGCGTTCATCACTGTGATGTTCAGCTTCATCGGCACCGAGGCAGTAACCATTGCCGCGTCCGAGTCCAGCGACCCGTCGCGCAACATCGCCAAGGCCACCCGCTCGGTGATCTGGCGTATCAGCACCTTCTACATCCTGTCGATCTTCGTGATCATTTCGGTGGTGCCGTGGAACGACCCGCAGCTGGCGGTGGTGGGTTCGTACCAGCGTGCGCTGGAAATCATGAACATCCCCAACGCCGCGTTCATGGTCGACCTGGTGGTGCTGGTAGCCGTTACCAGCTGCATGAACTCGTCCATCTACATCGCTTCGCGGATGATGTTTTCGCTGGCCAAGCGCGGTGACGCCCCGGCCTTCCTCAACAAGACCTCCAAGGTCGGTGTACCGCGTGCTGCAGTGTTCGGCAGCACCCTGATCGGTGCGGCCATCGCAGTCCTCAACTACTTCGCGCCGAAGGGCGTGTTCGAGTTCCTGCTGGCCAGCTCTGGCGCCATCGCCCTGTTGGTGTACATGGTTATCGCCATCTCGCAGCTGCGCATGCGCCGCCGTCTGGAGCGCGAGAACACCGAACTGAAGTTCCGCATGTGGCTGTTCCCGTACCTGACCTGGGCGGTGATCATTTTCATTGCCGGGGCGCTGGCGGTGATGATGTACACGCCTGAGCATCGGGCGGAAGTGAGCTCGACATTGGGCCTGGCGATCGTGATTTCCTTCCTGGGGATCGTGACGTCGAGGGGCCATGCGCAACCGGTGGCAGCGCGATCGATGGGGTGATTCAGTTCACCTGGCTGTAAGGCAAAGGGCACCCGAGGATGGGTGCCCTTTGTTTTTTTGGGCCAGACGAAGGTTCAGCAGCAAGATATTGGGCGGTTCTTCTGGTGTGCTCCAGCAGACTTTTCAAGTAAGGAAACTGGCATGATCACGTGTAAACTCATCTTGCCCGTGCTGGCCGCCGTGGAGAGTTGTGATGACGTACTTACCCACCGTTCGGCTGTCGACAGAGGCGCGCGCCCGGCCAATATTGCGCCTGGTGACTTTATGCAGTATGTGGTTCGCTTCAGCGTTTCGTCACTCTCGTGCAGGGATGCTTTGCACGGATACAAGAGCGCTTCGCGCTAAGAGAAAGGAGCTTTTTATGCACGACGAAGGCAGTTCAACTATAGCGAATGGCGCAGCCGTCGAGTTGCCGCCTGGTGTGTTTCCACCGATGGCGGGCTACACCATCGGAGATCTTCTGGCGGTAGCCAATGCCCCTTTCGAGGCATTGCTGAATAATCACGATACCGACCCTGGGCTGATTCGTGAAACGGTTACTGCGCTGGCCCAGCACTTGTACGCGGCATTCGAAAGAGAGGACGCCCAGTACCAGATTGCCACGTGGTATCAAAAGCCGTACGACCAGCCTGGGAAGCGCCAGCGCAGTATTGAGACCATCGCAGAGCAGTTCGGCGTCATCACGCTGAAGGCAACGGCTGAATCATTGAAGGGATCACCGTTGCTCGGCCTGGGCAAGGCGTTCTATATGAGCCTTGTCGATGCCGCCGGGCAGGCCATAAAGACGCATATTCTGAAGTTGAATCAGGGCTGATGATCTGCCGATGTTCACCCTCGTAGTGGCCGTCACTACCACGCCCGCCCCTGACCTCACCGTTGCGCTCGCTGCCCTGGTCGAAACCGATACGCTGCGACCACACCTGCCAGCGCACCATGCGTGATGAGGCGATGACGGGCGGTGTTATGCACCTGCATGCGTAGCTTGGGGGCGGCGGCGATGACCTGGCGTAAACGGGCAGGGATACCCAGGGCGTCCTTGACCGTTTTCAGAAACTTGCAGCCAGTGTCCTGAAGCTCATGGCGTGACGCCCTTCAGCGCATACAGGTTTGCGTGGCGTTACTGCGTGGCACTCGGCTGGGCAATTTTGCCTTGCCTCAAGCCGAGGCCCAGCAAGCAGCTGGGAGCGAGGTAAAGATCATGCGTTGAACCCGGTCGACAGTATCGGGTTTGGCATTGACCAGAATCTAGCGGCGCATGTTTTAGGGACGCGTCGAACCAGGGAGATGGCGAAATGGACAATAACTGGGGTACGGGTAGAGCGGGCGGCGGCCTGGATGGTGGATATACCGGGTCGCTCGATCATGCAATCTCCAACCTGCATGTCGGGCGCAGTCAGGGGCGCCAGCAAGGTCGTAAAGAGGGCTTCGACGAGGGGCGCTCTCAAGGCTATGCGCAAGGCTGGGACGCAGGGGTGGCATGTGCCAACCAGAAACTGGAGCCGCTCAGGGGGTACGTGAGGCAATACTTCGAGGAGGCGGTGCAGCTTCGGGCTGTTGTGCAGCGCCAGAAAACCATCATCGACCTGATGTACCAGCAATTGTCCCAGGTCGCCGGCGCGGCCAAGCGCGCTGAGGCTAAACCGACGGCTAGCGAGTCCGAAGCATTTACAGCCTTGCAGAGCAGTAATGAGTTGCTCAAGGCAAGGCTCGAGGTGATGGACATGCATTATGCAGCTGCGCTCGAGCAGTCCAGGCTGAGGCAGCTGCAATACAAGCGCAGCCTGGTGTTCATGCGGGCGGTGCAAGGGCTACTGGAAGAACTGGTTCACGGCGATAACCCCGAAGCGCGGGACATCCGGCAACGCTTTGTGAAGCGTTACCAGGATCAGGTTGCAAGGGATTTGCGTGCGGGCGAAATCCAGGTCGCCCCTGAACTGGATGAGGTGTTCGGCAAGCAGCTGCCGGAAACGCAGCGGTTCATCATGGACATGCTGCAGTCGGCTGCTCCCGAACAGGATGGTGACGAATCTGCCCCGGCGCCATGAATGACATGCGCGACACAAGGCCGCTACAGGGATTGCGCCAGATGTAATTGATCAGCCCTCAGGGGCCAGGGTGCTGGCTGTTCCGCTGGCGGGGCTGTCGGAGGCCGTTGGGGGACTCGTGGCGCCAGCAGCCAGGGCCTCGACAGGCATACAGACCAAGGCCGCGCACACCTGGGCGGGGTATTGCTGCCTCTCGTAGCGCTGGGCGTTGCGGGACGACTTGGCGAAATGGCCAAGAACGCCATGCGCCCTGAGGTCAAGCGGGTCGATCGGGTAAGCTCGCTTCGCAGCCCGTGTGCCGTCCATTCCCTGCAACGATTGGGTCAACGCAAGGCCATCCACCACGCAGTTTCGTATCGGGGTAGGCGGGTGGTTCGCGCAAGATGTCCAGTGTAAAAATAAATGAGGTGTTTTCTCATTCTCGTTCGGCATGTAGAGAAGGCCGGATTACAGGCCAGCCCGCCGACCCCCGACATGGAGCGAGAGAATGAGTTTTACCCCGGTTCCACAGCGCCACCCCTTGAGTCGTGCCCTGCATGCTGCACTGTTGGGCCTGGCAGTCAGCACCTACGCACTGCCATCGCTTGCACAGCCTTTGAGCGCTGATCACAACAGCCCGCTCAAGCAATGGAGCATTCCCGCGGGCCCGCTGGCGCCGGCACTGGACCGCTTTGCGCGCGAGGCGGGTATCAGCCTTTCGTTCGATGCGCAGAACGTGGCCAACCGCAATACCAACGGGGTGCAGGGCGCGCTGGATACACAGTCGGCGCTGTCGTCGCTGCTGCGCGGAACCGAGTTGCAGTTTGAGCCGCAGGGCCCGAATGCCTACCTGGTAATACCGCAGCCTAAGCCTGCCGGCCCGCTGGAACTGGGCGCGACCGAGGACTACCGCCTGGCACCTGTCATCATCAATGCCAAGGTCAAGGCCAGCGCCGACGATGACGCCAACTCGGTGGTTGCCAAGGAGCTGTGGGTTGGCGGCAAGGTAGCGACCAGCATCCTCAACACGCCCGCGTCCGTGTCGGTGGTGACCAACAAGGAAATGCAGCAGCGCAGCGTCAGCACCACCGAAGAGGCGCTGCAGTACACCCCCGGCGTGGTCAGCGACTACTACGGTTCGGACGACCGCAACGACTACTTCCTGATCCGCGGCTTCCAGGCCACCACCTACCGAGACGGCCTGACCCTCAGCTCGATGCGCGGTGTGCGCGAAGACCCTTACGCCTACGAGCGTATCGAAATTCTGCGGGGTGCCAACTCCACCCTGTTCGGCCCGGCAGACCCGGGTGGCTCGGTCAACTTCGTGACCAAGCAACCGCGCTTCGAGAAGTTTGGCCAAGGCTACGTGACCTACGGCTCCTATGACCATGCCGAAACCGGGATCGATGTAGGCGATGCACTGAACGACGAACAAACCCTGGCCGGCCGCTTCACGGCCAAGATGCAGAACAGCGACCGCGAGTACGACCATTCGCAGGACGATAACCGCTTCGTCATGGGCGGCCTGACCTGGGCACCCACCGACTTCACCTCGGCCACGGTGGTGCTGGATTACCTCAAGACCAACAGCTCGCCGAACAGCGGTGGCTACCCGCTGGACAAGGAGTACGACCGCAGCGACTTCTACGGCGAGCCCGGCTACAACTTCCACGATGTCGAGCGCACCAGCCTGAGCGGCAACATTACCCACGACTTCGACAACGGCTTCACCCTGCGCAGCAACCTGCGCTACAGCGAGCTGAGCGATGACTTCGGCTATGTCTACCTGAGCGACAGCGCCGCGCGCGTCGGCACCACCATCCCGCGTTACGTTTTCGGCACCGACAGCGATGCCGACCAGCTCAACGGCAACCTGATGCTGCAATACGATGCCCAGTTCGAGCACATCGACAGCAGCACGCTGGTGGGCGTCGAGTACCTCGACTCGACGACCAAACAGAGCTCGGTCTACGGCCTGGCGCCCTCCATCGACATCGCCAACCCGGTATTCACCGGCGTGCCTGGCGGCATCACGCCCTATACCCGCAAGAAGAATGACGCCACCACCAAGGCGGTTTTCCTGCAGCAGAACCTGTCGTTCTTTGACCGCGTCATCGCGACCGCAGGCGTGCGTAATGACTCGATGGACCTGTCGAGCAAGGAATACATCGGTGGCGAGCAGACGGAAAAGGACAACTTCTCCGAAACCTCCTACCGCGCGGCACTGACCTATATCGTCAACGATGAAGTGTCGACCTACGTGAGCATGGTGGAGTCCGTCTCGCCCCCGCAAGTGGGCGTTACCCCGCAGACCGGCAAGCAATACGAAGTGGGCATCAAGTATTCGCCCATGGGCATGGACGCACTCTTCTCCGCCGCTGTTTATGACCTGACCCAGGAGAACGTCACCATTGCCGTGGTGTTGCCAAGCGGCATCATCGAGCAGCAGACGGTGGGCGAGTCACGCGTGCGTGGCCTTGACCTGGAAGCCAAGGCACAAGTCACGCAAGACATCAGCGTGATTGGTGCTTATTCCTACATGGAGTCCGAGGTGCTGCGCGGGTCGCTGTATGACGGCTCTTCCTTGAAGGGCAATGAGTTCACCACGGCGCCCAAACACACCGCATCGTTGTGGAGCTACTACGACATACCTGGCACTGACGTGAGCGTCGGCCTGGGCGCGCGGTATGTGGGGGCGTACTACATGGATGCTGCCAATACCAAGAAGAGCGATGGGACCACGTTGTTTGATGCGGCGCTGAACTACAAGATCGCCAAAGGGACCGACCTGGCGCTGAACGTGAGCAACCTGTTTGACGAGCAGCATGTGGTGGGGTCGGGGACGGCGAATTACTACAACCCGGGGCGAGAGGTGACGGCGAAGGTGAGTTATAGCTGGTAAGGCGGGTAGGGGATGGCACGGGTTGCGCCCTTGTTCGCAGGTGAACCCGTGCCTACAGGTGCGCAAGATCCTGAAGCTTGCAATGAACCCCCGTATCTTCAAAGAGACTGACTTTTGAGCCGGTGTTTTTAGACCTTCAAATCGGCGCCGCTAAAACCGTTGCGCTGATAAAAGCGCTCCAGCTCACGGGCTTCCGGTTCCCTGCCGGTAAATATCTTCAGGTACTCGGGAATGTAGCGCATACGCTGGGCCAGGGGCTCCCGGGTTTTCATGCTGATGTAGCCGATTTGCGTCAGGTAGATGGAACGGGCGCGGGTAATCGCAGCATCGTGTTCAAAGCCGAAACGGTCGAACATCTGCCGCAATGCCTCGACGCGTTGCGCGTCTGCCTGGCCGATTTCCTGCGCCACCTCCGGCGACTGCAGCGCCCAACTGCGCATGGCGAACTCGAATTGCGAGTCGAACAATTCGCTGTTCAGCCAGCAGTCGAAGACGTTGAGAATCGCCTCGGTGATGGACTCGGCATAGGCCTGGGATTTGGTCACCAGGTTGAAGGTGTTCTTGTTTTTCCATTGCTCGATCAAGGCCACGAGTAAGGCATCGCGGTCTTCGAAAAACCAGTAGAAGCTGGTGCGCGACAAATTCAGTTTTTTGGCCAGCGGCATCACTCGCACGGCATCCACACCTGACTCGGTCAGGCTTTCATAGGCCGCATTAAGCCAACCTTCCAGTGAGCCTCGGCCTGCTGCTTCCGCCTTTGAGGTGGTTTCTTTCATGGGCATTTCTTCCCTTTTCAATGTGCGCTTCGTGGCAACTGTACACCATCGTCAAGAGTATTGACACCTGTGTACACAGGGGCATATTGTCGGCGTGCCTGATGACCTGTTTGCGAGACCGATATGAAAAACGATCCGCTACTTCAGCCTTATCGCCTCAAGCATTTGACCCTGCGCAACCGCATCATCACCACTTCCCACGAGCCGGCCTACCCGGAAGACGGGATGCCGAAAAAACTCTACCGTGCCTACCACGTTGAACGTGCCAAAGCCGGCGTAGCCATGACCATGACCGCAGGCTCCGCCGCGATCTCCCGTGACAGCCCACCCGTGTTCAACAACATTTTGGCCTACAAGGACGAAGTGGTCGGCTGGATGAAAGACCTGACCGACGAGTGCCACGAACATGGTGCAGCGGTGATGATCCAGCTCACTCACCTGGGCCGGCGTACCCGCTGGGACAAAGGCGACTGGCTACCGGTGGTGTCGCCCTCCCACAATCAGGAACCCGCACACCGCGCCTTCCCCAAGCAGCTTGAACAGTGGGACATCGACCGCATCATTCGCGATTATGCCGATGCCGCCGAACGCATGAAGGCCGCCGGCCTGGATGGCATCGAGCTGCAAGCCTACGGCCACTTGATGGACCAGTTCTGGTCGCCACTGACCAACGAACTGGAAGGGCCGTACGGCGGCTCGCTGCAAAACCGCCTGCGCTTCACCTTCGATGTACTCACGGCCATTCGCAAACGCGTGGGCCCGGAATTTATTGTCGGCATTCGCTACACCGGGGACGAAGTGCTCGCCGGTGGCCTGCAAAAAGAGGAGGGCTTGCAGATCTCTCAACTGTTGAAAGACAGTGGCATGATCGACTTCCTCAATGTGATTCGCGGCAACATCGCCACCGACGCCGGGCTGACCGACATCATCCCGATCCAGGGCATGCGCAATGCCCCGCACCTGGACTTTGCCGGCGAGATCAAGACACTGACCGGCTTCCCGACCTTCCATGCAGCAAAAATTCCCGACGTGGCCACGGCGCGTCATGCCATTGCCTCGGGGTTGGTGGACATGGTCGGCATGACCCGCGCGCACATGACCGACCCGCACATCGTGCGCAAGATCATCGAAGGCCGTGAAGACGATATCCGCCCTTGCGTAGGCGCCAACTATTGCCTGGACCGCATTTACAACGCAGGCGCCGCCTACTGCATCCACAACGCCGCGACCGGGCGTGAAACCACCATGCCTCATGAAATACCCAAGGCTGTGCAGAAGCGAAAAGTGGTGATTGTCGGCGCCGGCCCTGGTGGCCTGGAGGCGGCGCGTGTGGCAGGCGAGCGCGGCCACGAGGTGGTGGTGTACGAGCTGGCGGACAAACCCGGCGGGCAGATTCGCCTGACCGCGCAGTCCGAGCGGCGCAAGGAAATGATCAGCATCATCGATTGGCGCATGGCGCAATGCGAGCGCCTTGGCGTGAGGTTCCACTTCAACACCTGGGCAGACACCGCGATTGTGCTCGATGAAAACGCCGACGTGGTGATCGTGGCGACCGGGGGCATGCCGCACACCGAAGTGCTGGAGCACGGCAATCAGTTCCTGGTTTCAAGCTGGGACATCATTTCCGGCGACGTGAAGCCTGGGCGCAACGTGCTGGTGTACGACGATGCGGGCGACCACGCCGGCCTGCAAGCCGCCGAATTCATAGCCCGCAGTGGCGCCAAGATCGAAATCATGACCCCCGACCGCTCGTTCGCGCCAGAAGTCATGGGCATGAACCTGGTGCCCTACATGCGCGCGTTACAGCAACTGGACACCACCTTCACCGTCACTTACCGGCTCAAGGCTGTGGAGAAACAAGGCGACCAATTGCTGGCCACGATCGGCACCGATTACAGCGACCTGACCAAAACGCGCCTGGTGGATCAGGTGGTGGTCAACCATGGCACCCGGCCGCTGGACGAGCTGTATTTCGACCTCAAACCCCTGGCCAGCAACGAAGGTGCCTTGGAGTACATGGACCTGATTGTCGGCAAGCCGCAAACCGTTGTCAGCAACCCCGAAGGGCGCTTCCAACTATTCCGCATTGGTGATGCAGTGGCGTCGCGCAATACCCATGCGGCCATCTACGATGCCCTACGGCTGGTCAAGGACCTCTAGCCGCCCTGCGTCGCCCACAACAATAAAGACAGCCGTCACCAGATTTAGAAACCTTTTAGTTACTGCCCCGAAAGTTGGTCTGACTCAGCGGAGGTTGTTGCATGCAAACGGGTTCTGATTCCATTGAGCTGCTCACGGCGTTAACCGAACGCGACCTGCGCTTTCGCAGCGATGCCAAGGTCACTGAACATGCCATCGCGCCGGTCGACACGGCGTTACTCGATGCGTATGCCGCCATCGATCGCAAAGCCTTGCGCCATTACCGCCTGGAGCGCATTCGCGAGCAACTGCGCGCCCAGGATTACGCCGGCATTCTGTTGGCCGATCCGATCAATATTCGCTATGCCACCGACACCAATAACCTTGGTTTGTGGGTGATGCACTCGCCCAGCCGCTATGTGTTCGTCGCCACCGACGGCCCGGTGGTGCTGTTCGAGTTCACCAGCAGCCGGCACAACAGCGAGCACGTTGAAACCATCGATGAAATTCGCCCGGCGATTCCCTGGCTGTATTTCCTCGCCGGCCCCCGTGTGCAGGAAAAAGCCGAGCGCTGGGCACAGGAGGTGGCGGACCTGATGGCCCGCCACGGTGGCGGCAATCGCCGCTTGGCGGTCGACCGCTGCGACCCTTGGGGCGCGCAGCGCCTGACACACCAAGGCATTGAGCTGTTCGATGCGCAGCCATTGATGGAGCAGGCACGCTTGATCAAATCGGCTGAAGAAGTGGCCAGCCACCGGGTGTCCATGGGCGTGTGCGACCTGGCCATTGCCCGGATGCGCACAAGCCTGATGCCGGGGGTTACTGAAAACCAGCTGTGGAGCATCATGCACGGCACCAACGTCGCGCACGGCGGAGAGTGGGCCGAAAGCCGCCTGCTCAGCTCCGGGCCGCGCACCAATCCGTGGTTTCAGGACGCCACCGACAAGGTCATCAAGGCCGGTGAAATGGTCTGTTTCGACACCGACATGGTCGGGCCCGGCGGTTACCTTTCAGACATCTCGCGCAGCTTCATCTGCCCCGGCAAGGCGCCGACCATGGCCCAACGCGACTTGCTGGACATCGCCTCGCAGCAGATCAACCACAACGTCGAACTGCTGCGCCCGGGCCTGTCCTTTCGTGAGTTCGCCGAGCGCTGCTGGCCGGTGCCCCAGCGCTTCGAGCACAACCGCTACATGATGATGCTGCACGGCGTCGGGCTGGTGGACGAGTACCCCAGCGTCGCCTACGCGGTGGATTTTGCCGAGTGGGGGTACGACGGCCTGTTCGAGGAAAACATGGTGGTGTCGGTGGAAAGTTACATCGGTGAGCAAGGGGGGGGAGAAGGGGTGAAGCTCGAAGAGCAGGTGCTGATCAGCGCCAACGGGCCGATCAAACTCTCGCGCACACCCTTGGTCGACGGCGATCGATAGCTGGAGCAAAACCATGAGCAGCATGACTGTGATCGAAACCGCACCCACCTTGGCGCCGCGCCCGGTGACCAGCGCCGAACCGTTCTTGCGCCTGGAAGGCATTCATAAACAGTTTGGCCCTTACCCCGTCTTGCACGACGTGTGTTTTGAAATGAACAAGGGCGAGGTGGTGGCCATTATCGGCCCCAGTGGGTCGGGCAAAAGTACCTTGCTGCGCTGCATCAACCAACTGGAGCCACCGACCAAGGGGCGGGTCAGCATGGATGGCGTGCACATCGAAGCTGGCAAGGCGTTGCCCCGTACAGAGCTGCTGAAGTTGCGCCGGCGCATCGGCATGGTGTTCCAGTCGTTCAACCTGTTCCCGCACCTGACGGTGCTGCGCAACGTCAGCCTGGCGCAAATCCGCACCTTGGGCCGCAGCGCCAAAGAAGCCGACGCACGCTCCTTGCAACTGCTTGAACGCGTTGGGCTGGCTGACAAGGCCCAGCATTATCCGGCCCGCTGCTCTGGTGGTCAGCAGCAACGGATCGCTATTGCCCGCGCCCTGGCACTGGACCCTGAGCTGATGCTGTTCGATGAGCCGACCTCGGCGCTGGACCCCGAGTTGGGCCTGGAGGTGCTGGCGGTGATGAAAGAGCTGGCCGGCGAAGGCATGTCGATGATTGTCGTGACTCACGAGATGCACTTCGCCGAAACCGTGTCCGACCGGGTGGTGGTCATGGCTGACGGGCGCATCATCGAACACGGGCCGAGCCAGCGAGTGATGCGCGAGCCCGAGCATGAACGGGTGATCCAGTTCCTCCAGGCAGTGAGGAATCGCTGATGAAAGACATCCTGATGATGCTGTTGAACGGCATACCCTGGACCATTGCCGTTACCGTGCTCGCATTCTGTGTCGGCGTAGTGCTGGGGTTTCCCATCTGTGCCCTGCGCATGTCCAGGTTCAAGGTGCTGAGCATTCTGGCTGCCATGCTGGTGCTGACCCTGCGCTCAATCCCCCCGATTGTCTGGCTGTTCTTCATCTTCTTCGGCATCGGTGGCGGCTATATCAGCCTGTCGCCGTTTACCGCAGCGGTGGTTGGCCTGGGGTTGATCACGGCGGCGCACATGTCCGAGGTGTACCGCGGTGCGTTCGCGGCCATTCCCGCCGGCCAGTTCGAAGCCGCCTATGTGCTCAACCTGTCGGCGTCGCAACGGTTTTTCGATGTGGTGTTGCCGCAGTTGGTGCGTATCGCCATTCCCACCTCAGCCACCTACGCCATTGGCCTGCTCAAGGACTCGGCCGTGGCCTCGACGATTGGCGTTGGTGAAATCAGCTTTCAGGCTTACCAGGTTTCACAGCAAACCTTTCAGGGCCTGAGCGTCTACAGCGCGGCGGCGGTGGTGTACCTGGTGCTCAGCGTACCAGTGGCCTTGTTCTCTCGTTGGCTGTCGGCCACGTTGAAACAGAGGATTGCCCGATGAGCGAACTGCTGACGATGTGGATGCAATGGTTGCCGGAGTTGTGGAAGGGCTTTGTGCTGTCGATGCAGGTCACGGCGGTCAGCCTGGGCCTGGGCGTTGTGCTGGGGCTGTTGCTGGCAGTGGGCGTTTCGTCGCCGAGCCGCTGGTTGCGTTACCCCTCCCTGGTGGTGGTGGAACTGGGGCGTGGCGCACCGGCGTTGATCCTGCTGCAGTATTTCTACTTTGGCCTGCCCAGCGTCAACCTCACCCTGACCTCGTTCTGGGCTGCTGCGCTGGCCATGGCTTACTGCACGGCGGCCTACACCAGTGAAATCATTCGCGGTGGCATCGAGTCGGTGGCCGCAGGGCAAACCGAGGCCGCCGAAGTGATCGGCCTCAACCGGTTCGACGCGCTGCGCTTTGTGATCCTGCCTCAGGCCTTGCGGGTGGCGCTGCCATCGCTGCTGGGGTTCTCGATCATGATGTTCCAGGCCTCGTCGCTGTGTTTCACCATCGCCCTGCCAGAAATTGTCAGCCGGGCGTCCTCTATTGGCTCTTCCACGTTCGAGTACATGCCGGTGCTGATACTGGCCGGTTTGATGTATGCCGCTGTCTGCGCCCCGGCGACCTTGGGTGTGGCAGCGCTGGAAAAAAGACTGGCCCCCAGCCAGCCATAACAACAAATCCACTCGCGCCGATTTCGGCTGCTGCTCTCTTATTGCAAAGGTGACGTCATGACTCGCTCATTCAAGCGTTTTACCCGTTGGATGTTCTTGTGCTCGACCTTGGCCGGTGCCCCGTACGCCTTGGCCGAATGCACCCCCGCGAACCAGTTTGAAACCATCACCCCGGGTGTGCTGACCGTGGCGGCGTATGTCTTCCCGCCTTACTCGATACCGGGGCCGAACAACCAGTTGAGCGGCGTTGATGGCGAGATCATCAAGCGCATCGCCGAGCGCGAATGCCTGAAAGTCAAAACCATGGTGGTGGACACGGCAGCCGTCGTCCAGGCAGTGGTGGCAAAGCGCGCCGATGTCGGCATCGGTGATTGGTATCGCACGGCAGAGCGCAGCAAGGCGTTGGGCTTGTCGGCACCCTTGTACCTGGACGTGATGGGCATCATTTCGGATGAGGGTTACACGAAGATTTCCGAACTGGATGGCAAGCGTATCGGCACCGTGCAGGGCTACCTGTGGGTGGACGATTTGAAGAAAGCCTTTGGCGATAACCTGGTGCTCTACCCGAACCCCGTGGCCATGGCCCAGGACCTGGCGTCCAGGCGCATCCAGGTTGGCGCGGACAGCTTCGCGGTGGCCGTGTCTTCGCAGCAGAAGGGCGGCTACCCCGGCAAGAGCATCAAGGTGTCCGAGCCCGATCAACGGGTCAAGGCCACGCTTGAGCCCGGGCAGAGCGCCTTCCCGTACACCAAGGCCAACGCCGCCCTGGGCGAGGCACTGGGCAAGAACATCCAGGCCTTGCACGCCTCGGGCGAAATCGCAGAAATCCTCGCCTCGTTTGGCCTGGACCGCGAGGCTGCAAAAGTGGGTGAGCCCAGGATGATTCAGTAAAGATGACTAACTGAACGACCCAAATCCTGTGGGAGATTACCCAGCCCTCCGGGCAGCGCTGTCGCGCAGAGAACAAGGCCCGTGAGCGCGCCGCATACCCTGTGGGAGCGGGCGTGCCCGCGAAGAATCCAACGCGGTGGTTGGCACCGGCTGTGCCGGTGTTCGCAGGCAAGCCCGCCCCTGCAGGTTTTCAGCCTGCGGCACACCTACTATCCGGGAACACTGAAACCATGGACGACGAAAACCCCGAAAAGCGCCTGTCCCTGACCGATGCCACCACCTTCGCCCGACAGCTCTGCCTGGCCCACGGCGCCAGCCACGCCGTGGCCTCGGCGCTTGCCGCCGCCACCGTATCAGCCCAGGCCCATGGCCAACACGAACTCGGTTTCGGCCATTTGCCTGACTACCTCAGCGGCTTTGCCACCGGCCGAATCGCTACGGCGGCCGAGCCCATCGTGACCCAGGTCGCGCCGGCCATGATCCGCTGCGACGCCGCCCGAGGCATCGCGCAACTGGGGTTCGATCGCGCCTTCCCAGCGCTGTGCAGCAATGCGCATCAACTGGGTATCGCCCTGTTTGCGCAGTACAACGCGTTCACCTGCGGCGAGTTGGGCTATTACACCCGTCGCCTGGCGCGGGAGGGGCTGGTCGCGTTGGCGTTCACCAATGGCTCACCGCTGCTCACGGTGGCCGGCCAGAGCCGGCCGCTGTACTCCACCAACCCCATCGCATTTGCCGCCGCCAGTGACACTGGGCGGTTACTGGCGATTGACCAAGCTAGCAGCGCCACGGCTTACGTGAACCTGCTGCGGGCCGCTGAAGCGGGGGAGGCGATACCGGCAGGCTGGGCGGTTGATGCACAAGGCAATGAAACGCGCAGCGCGCGGGAGGCATTGCATGGGACGTTGCTGGCGTTTGGGGGCGGTCGTGGGGCTAATATTGCGTTGATGGTTGAGGTGCTTGCGGCGGGGTTGACGGGGGCCAATTGGTCGCTGGATGCAGCGGATTTCCGTGCTGGTAGTGAATCGCCAGGCGCTGGGATGCTGGTGGTTGGTATTGCTCCCAGGTTGCTGGACGAATGCTTTGCTTTAAGGTTGGGCGAGCAGATGGCTCGGCTTGAAGCTATGGGGGTTTACTTGCCGGGGAAGGGGAAAGAGCAAGCTTATGATTGTGCGGTTCGTGAGGGGATCAGCTTGCTGTTAGCGGCGTACGATGCATTTAAGTTGCAGTTGGGGTAGTTACATCCTTTGCCATCGCCGGCTGCGGTAGTCTACCGGATCGGGGGGCTGTAGCTGAGCCGGGGTAAGTTGAATTACTGATTTATGTAATTGTTTTTCATAGCTATTTTTATTTTTCTCTCTGCGTGGAATGCTGCTTGGAATGCCACTTGCTCGGGAGGCAGGTAAAGCTAGGGGGAGACGGTGATTTCTTCGTGATCGAATGTTAAAAATAAGTAAGAATTGCTTCGATTCCAGGTGGGTCAAGCTGCGCTCACTAATTCGTCCCTGTCTCCCTTGACACCCACATCACTTACAGCGATGAATGCTGTCATCTCCAGCGTAACGGGTTACCTACCTCATCCAAAATGCTGTCTTGGAAGACTGGGGCAATCAGAACAGGAAGTGGTGCATTGATGAATCAGAATCAACATCTCGTAGAGCTGGCCGAAGAGACCTTGGCCACCTTCGAACATATTGTCCAGCAGGCTCAGCAAAAACAGAAGGCAGTGCACGGTGTCGATGCCGGCGCCTTTGCGAACGCCAATACATTTACCGACACCGGTGCATCACGGAGCCTTGCGGCTATTAATCGTGAGAATTTCGATGGCTATGCCTCGTTGATCAGAGAGCCGGCGATCGCCAGACTGCTACTTGAAGATGAGTATGGTGGCCAGCAGCTGCTTTACGTGACCCGTAAATTCCAGGTAACTCTACAAAACGATGCACAGTTAGCCAGTTATCATTCCGCTAAGGGGCGCCTTGCTTCTCTGCCGGTGGGCGATGCGATGGTAGTCAACGGTCACGAGTACACCGTGATCGAATCTGCGCACTTCAGACCCAAGCTGGATAGTTCGGGTTGGGATGCCCTGGACACTCGCTTCAATCATGAGGAACTGAGTGCTTGCACCATCGACTCGCTTCGAGCCTTGTTGCGTGGGTTGGATTCGGAGGCAGCGGATGACTTTGATGCTTTGCTGGAAGCGGGAGCGACAGAGCAGCAAATCCATCAAGGGCTGATGCATCGTATTCGCCAATCCATGGCGTTGCGTGACCAGCCGATCCTTGATAAGTTTCAGGACGAGATTTTTCGCCTATCCCTCGATAGTCAATTAATGATTATGGGGCCGCCGGGCACAGGTAAGACTACTACCCTGATTAAGCGGCTCAGTCAGAAGCTTGATGTTGAGTTTCTTGATGAGCGAGAGAAGTATTTGGCTATAGGTTACGCTGCGGGCAAGGCTCATGATCATAGCTGGGTGATGTTCACCCCCACAGAACTGTTGAAACACTATCTGAAGGAAGCATTTAGCCGAGAAGATGTACCTGCATCGGATGAGCGAATTCTAACCTGGGAAAGCCGTCGTCGCGCGTTGGCGCGCAATGTGCTTAATTTGCTGCAGACCGGGGATGGGCGCGGTGCTTTTGTACTCAAGCAAGATCTTGAAGTTCTCAGTGAAGATGTCCTAATTTCACCTCAGAATTGGTACGAGCAGGTGTCGGATTTTCATCGTCTTAGGCTGTTCAGTCAGCTACAGGATGGTGCTGCTCAATTGAGCATGCTTGGACAAGCCACTGGGGGTGAAGTAATACAGAAAGTTGTTGCAGTCATGGCGAAAGCCACACCTAGTACGCTGATGTCGCTCTATGCCGAGCTTGCACCATTAGAGCTCTCCATTAAAGTAACTCTTGACGGTTTAAAGCAGCAAACCGATAGCAGCGCGAAGGCATTGATTAAAGCGGAGTACGATAAGGACAAGACGTTTTTCGTGCGATTTGTCGAATTCTTGACGGGGCTTGGCGAGGCCGACGAGCAAGATGATGACGAAGCTTTTGATGCCGAAGAGGAAGATCAGCAGCTGTTGCCTTCCTCCCTAGGTAAAGTCTCCAATCAGGAAGCACTCAAGGAATACCAGAAAGCGATTGTAGCTTTAGCTCGTTCACGTTTTCAGAAAAAGCGCCTCTCTACTACCGGGCGAGCACACATTGTCGTCTCTTGGCTGGGGGGGCGCTTGCCTGATGAGGAAACACTACTGAATATAGGTCAACGTGCGGCTCTGCAGAATGCCTTACGGCGATTCTTGAGCGCCCATCGGCGTTATGTAGTGGATGTCGCTTCAAGCTATAAGGCTTTCCGAAAGTCGCATAACTCTAATAAAACTCTGTATCTTAAGGGTGGTGTAATTGCCAGGCACCTATCGAGCTTTGAGCTAGATGCGCTCGTGTTGCTAAGTCTCCGAAATGCCCGCGAGCTCTTAGAAAGTCGCGCATTTACTCTAAGTCGCCAGGGTGCTTTGCCGGAGTATTTAACGAATATTGCCTCTAATTTCTATAATCAAGTGCTGGTGGACGAGGCTACCGACTTCTCCTCCTTGCAGCTGGCAGCCATGTACAGTCTCACTTCGCTAAATACTCGGTCTTTTTTTGCCTGTGGTGATTTCAATCAGCGTATCACTGGAATTGGTGTTCGTAACAAAGAGCAGTTGCAGTGGGCTGCCAACGGTTTAGAGCTGCGGCGGATAAATACAGTGTACCGTCAAAGTAGCGTGCTTAACAATCTGGCCGGTGAATTGCTGCAGTTAACCGGCGGCGATCAGGAAACCAAAGCAGAGCTTCCTAATGCCATGGCTCACGAAGATGTTACGCCGATTTTGCTGGAACAGGTTGGTGATCTTGGGGATGTAAGTTCCTGGCTGGTAGAGGCAGTGATTGCCATCGAACGGCAGCTTAAGATACTTCCAACTATCGCGGTCTTGGTGCATGACGATGAGCAGGTGACAGTGCTGGCCAAGTTGCTAAATCAGGGGCTGGAGGATTACGGAGTTAAGGTCGATGCCTGTCTAGCTGGTCAGGCCTTGGGTGGGGAAAATAATGTCCGAGTTTTTGCCGTTGAACATATCAAGGGTTTGGAGTTTGAGGCTGTGTTCTTCATTGATGTCAATACTCTTGCGCAGCGTATGCCTGACTTGTTCGAACGGTTTCTTTATGTAGGCTTCACGCGTGCAGCAACTTATCTAGGGTTGACTTGTAGTGGGCAGTTACCCGCGCCACTCGATCGTCTCCGCGATCGTTTTGCTCGGGGCTGGACCTGATTAAGGGGGTATTGATATTCCGCTAGATCATTTAGGTAAATTGCCCGGCCCCGTCTGGTAGCGAATGCCCAGACGGGGTGGGCAGTAGGTCGGGTTATCTCTCCTTGAAAGCAGTACGACTATCGAGTGGACAGCGGTATTGGCAAATCGCCTTATTTCAGCCTTGACCAAAAATCTACCTTGCTTACCAAAAGGTCTGCCTGAATTTTGCTTTTCAGTGGCACCCTTTACTTAGTAATTACCTGCATCCGTTACCGCGAAACGCTCCATCCCGAAGACAACGCCTCGGCCTGCTGCAGCACCGTTTGCACTGCCATGTCTTGGAGGTCTGGCGGGTAGCCGTATTTGCGCAAAATGCGCTTTACCAGCACTCGCATTCTTGCGCGGGCTGAGTCCCGATGCGCCCAGTCAACCGAGACGTTCTCGCGTAAGCTCATCAGCATTTCGTGGGCGATCAGCTTGAGCTTGTCGTCACCCATCATTTGCACCGCGCTTTCATTCTCGGCCAGCGCGTCGTAGAAGGCGATCTCTTCATCTGACAGACCTGACTCTTCACCACGCTGGCGTGCCGCGCGGATGTCCTTGGCCAGTTCGATTAGCTCCTGCAGCACTTCGGCGGTGGTGATAGCATTGGCGTGGTAGCGGGCCACCGCGTCCTCTAACCGCTCCGAAAACGCCTTGGTCTGCACCACGTTCGTCTTGCTGCGTGAGCGAATACCGTCGTTGATCAGCTTGCGCAAGGCTTCCAGTGCAAGGTTCTTCCTCTCCATCTGCTGCACTTCCGCGAGGAACTCGTCCGAGAGGATGGAGATGTCCGGGCTCTTGATGCCCGCGGCGGCCAGGATGTCCACGATCTCGGTCGAGACCACCGCGCGGCTGACGATTTGCTGGATGGCCAATTCGCGTTCTTGCTGAGTCACTCCGGAGCCCGTGCTGCTCTTAACCAGCGCGGCACGGATGGCCTGGAAGAAGCCGACGTCCTCGCGAATGTCGCGGGCTTGGTCGGAGGCGGATGCCAGGGCGAATGCTTTGGACAAAGCCAGCACTGCGTCCTGATAGCGGCGGTGAGCGTTCTTCTTGCCCTCTTTAGTTCCCTCTTTTTCAGCCAGCTTCTGTTGCAGATCAAGAATCCACTCGATGGCCCCTGCCATCATCGCCAGACGCTGCTGCGGCGTGCCGTTCATTGCGGAGACGTAGTCGTAGCCGTGGTACATGTCCCGCACGATTTCGTACTTCTCCATCATCACTGCAATGGCCTGAGCTTCGTCGACGCCAGTGTTTTCCTGGTCGTTCTTCGAGTACTGCCGTAGAGCAGACTTCAGATTTTGCGCAATGCCGATGTAGTCCACGATCAGCCCCGCAGGCTTATCGCGGAACACGCGATTCACTCGTGCAATCGCCTGCATCAGTCCGTGCCCCTGCATCGGCTTGTCCACGTACATCGTATGCATGCAAGGTGCATCAAAGCCGGTCAGCCACATATCGCGTACGATCACCAGCTTGAGCGGGTCTTTGGGATCGCGGGCACGCTTGGCCAGCAGATCGCGTCGGGCCTTTTGGCCGATGTGCTGCTGCCATTCTTGCGGGTCGCTCGCTGCGCCCGTCATCACGATCTTGACTGCGCCCGCGTTGTCATCAGTGCTGTGCCAGTCCGGCCGGAGTTTGACTATCTCATCGTAGAGCTTGACGCAAATGCGGCGGCTCATACACACCACCATCGCTTTGCCGTCGAGGGCTGCCACGCGATCCTCAAAGTGGGCAACGATATCTTTGGCCACCAGAGCCAGACGCTTGTCGCTGCCGACCAGGGCTTCGACCGTTGACCACTTTTTCTTGAAGCGCTCCTGATCGGTCTCTGAGTCTTCCTCGGTTAACTCGTTAACCTCAGTGTCAATCTTTGGTTTTTCTTCCTCGTCGAGTTCGATCCGCGCCAGCCGCGACTCGTAGTAGATCGGTACGGTCGCGCCGTCCTCGACAGCACGGCTGATGTCGTAGACATCGATGTAGTGCCCGAACACCGCCGGTGTGTTGACGTCGTCAGCCTCGATGGGGGTGCCGGTAAAGCCAATAAAGGACGCATTCGGCAGTGCGTCGCGCATGTATTTGGCAAAACCGTAGGAAATTTCACCGGTCTTCGCGTCCACCTTGGCATTGAAACCGTATTGACTGCGGTGTGCCTCATCCGCGATGACGACTACATTACGGCGCGCGGTGAGTGGCTCGGCGATCTCACCGAACTTCTGCAAGGTCGTGAAAATCACGCCGCCCGATGCCCGGCTCAAGACTTTCTGCAGATCTTCGCGGCTCTCGGCCTGAACCGGAGTCTGGCGAATTAGGTCACGGCACATCGAAAAGGTCGCGAAGAGCTGGTCGTCGAGATCGTTGCGATCGGTCAGCACCACCAGCGTCGGGTTGGCCATGGCCGGATGTTTCACCAGTTGCCCGGCATAGAACGCCATCAGGAAACTCTTACCGGAACCTTGGGTGTGCCAGATTACCCCGGCGCGTTTGTCACCTTGCCCCTGCGTTTTCACACCCGGCAAACCGTAGTAGGCAGGGTCTTCTGCCACGCCTTGCACGGAGGCCGAAGCACGAATAGTCGATGCCACTGCATGGCGCACTGCATGAAACTGGTGGTAACCCGCAATGATCTTGGCCAGCCCCGAACCGGTTTCGCCAAATACAGTGAAATCGCGCAGAAGGGCCAGCAGGCGGCGATGCTCGAAGATACCTTCAATCAGCGTTGAAAGTTCAGGTGCGCCTTTCGGGGCAACGTTTGTGCCGTCCGTGGTGCGCCACGGCATGAAGCGCTCTAGGTCTGCTGACAGCGAACCTACCCGCGCCGCAATGCCGTCCGATGTGACCAGCAGCGCGTTGGTGTGGAACAGCGCCGGAATCTGTTGCTTGTAGGTCTGCAATTGGTTGAAAGCGCCCAGCAGATGCGCCCCCGCGCTGCCCGGTGCTTTCAGCTCAATCACACCCAGTGGCAAGCCGTTAACGAACACCACCACATCGGGCCGCCGCCTGTTCTGGCCGCTGATCACAACGAATTGGCTCACTGCCAGCCAGTCGTTCAGTTCCGGATGCTCAAAATCGATGAGCGCGATTTTGCCAGCCGTCAACGTGCCGTCATGGGCGTAGTATTCGACGTCTACACCCTCCGTCATCAGCCGGTGGAGACGGCGGTTCTCTTCGAGCAGTGAGGGTAGCTCAGATTGCGTCACTTTCCGAATCGCATCTTGGCGCGCCTCCAGTGGGAGGCCAGGATTTAGACGCGCTACGGCGTCCTCAAACCGCTTCTTGAGCACGACCTCATCGTGGCTCTCGCGCTCCGGTCGCTTACTTTTGGAAACGTCAGCATCGGGGCCGATGTCCTCCTCAAATTCGATGCGGTAATCGAGCGCGCGCAGCTGATCCAGCAGCGCTTGCTCCACGGCAGCTTCAGACAGAAACGCCATTAGGATTCTCCTTGTTCTTCGACAGGCTCCACAGCCGGAGCCCCGCGCGCTGCGTTCAGCGCTTCGACATAGGCGTCACGGTCAAGCTGGTACAGCAGGCGGCTAACCTCGATATTGATCGTGATCGGAACCTCGTTGCGCCCCGGTAGCATAAAGAGCAATGTACATAAATCACCGCTCTCTGCATCCACCGCCAGCCCAACGCGCGCGTCAATCAGAGCGTTCTCTTCCGCAAATCGCTCCCACGGCTCGCGGGAACTGATTGGATCGAGCTGCGCATCTAGGTAAGCCTGATACAGAAATGCCACGATTGCATCGGCAGCCAAGACCGCGCTGCGGCGGTGGTGCTCTGCTAAGCGCTCCAAGTATGGATCTTTGCCGTGACTGGCGGGGCCCGCCTTGTTACGGAGATCGTTCAGTGCGTCTGCCAACTTGTGATGGCTGGACACTAGCTTCTTGAACCGGTCATCACGCACATCGCCCAGTTTGAGCGCACGGATTGCAGCGGTCAGCCAGTCTGAAAGCGAAGGAGTCTCCTGCACGGGCTTGAGCGGAGCCTGAAGTGTATGGAAACTGTCCACTACCACGCGGCAGACTACCTCGACGATGGTTTTAGCGCAGTCGATGCACGCGTCGTTGTTTTGCTCCAAGTTGCGCTCCATCGCCTCGAAGGTCTGCTGCAACATCGGAGCGTCGCGCCAATGGCCGCATGCCTTGCGAATGCTAGGGCACCAATCCAGGGTCATACCGTTGCTCCGACGATGAGCTCGGTGTCCGCAATACGCAGTTCGCCAGAGATCAGCTTGGGCAGCAGCGTGTCTCGTATCTGGGCGAGGGAGCGGGACTCATGTTCGTTTTCTACCAGCTGTCGATAAAGGGAGTCAGCAAACCTAGTGAAACTTTTCAGCACTGGATCGGAAGGAACTACTACGCGAAGTGGCCGGAAGTTGCTTTTGCTGATTTCCTGGAAAGTCGAGCCGTTAGCGTTGCCGGCGATGGCATCCATGTTTTCCCTGCACCACGGCAGCACGTAGACATTCGGCAGAGCGCCATCACATTTCATCGCGATGAACCCTTGATTGATTGCCGTTGGAACTTCGGTAATAGCCAAATATCCGATTGGCGCCCGTGAAGATAGCAACACCGTCCCGATTGGCAAGAGGCCAGAACTGATCTTTGCAAGTCCGGCATCCGTAATCTTTCGATCCGTGTCTAGCAAAACGGGGAACTTCAGGCCGGACAAGTCTTTTGGTGTTACCCAGCAGTGCTGCCCACCTTCCCAAAACTCCGGCTCCTTGGTGCTGGGCGTAGACCCGCCGCAGACCGTTACTTCTTCGCCAATCGTCGAGTGACGCCACCCATCCGGAATTACCCCCCACTCTGATTCGACGAGTCGGTCAGGGAAGAGGTCGTAGAGATGTGCAGGCAGACCGGGCAGGGATTGGCCGCGCTGCCAGCGGCCTTCTTGTTTGGCGCGCACCGGCTCGAAGTCCACGAACCACGCCTTGAACAAGGCTCCAGCCATCGCCTCTAGCGTTTCGTTCTGCTTGCGGCTGAGTTCGATCTTGTCGTCCAGTGTGCCGAGGATATGTGCGATGGCATTGCGCTCGCTCTTCTCCGGGAAAGGAATTAATAGTTCACGCAGATCTTTTAGATTGATCGTGGTTTGAACAGTAGTGTTTGCAGCAACACCAAGATGGTATTGGGATTTCGGTGAGCGTAGGACAAGTGAAATCCAACGCGACAGATCTGGCTCTTTAGGTCGAATCAGCGCGATAGCTCGCGCAATATTCCAACCGTTAAGTTCGTCCGGGACGATAGCTACTTGTCCAACGGAACCAACAATTGTAAGAAGAACGTCACCGGTCCTTATACGCGTCCGTTCGTACTTCGCCTCAATCTCTGGCGCTATCCGCATAACCTCCGACAGATCGAGCGAGTCTCTTCGGAAGTTATTGACGCGCAGCATAGGAAGTCCATTGGGCAAGTTCTGCCCCGGCTGTACCACGCCGTAAGTTGCTGGCGCCTCGGTTAGCTGTGACAAAGGGACATACGCCCACTCATTCGCCATACCCAAGCTCCTGCAGGTTGGTCTTGATGGCCGCATCCAGCTTGGCCGCCGCTGCCCGTTGGTCGAACCACAGCGTAGACAGCCGCACCATTTTTTCCTCGAAGGGCTCTCCGTCGTCGTCCTGTTCGGCGGCACCCACGTAGCGCCCTGGCGTCAGCACGTGGCCGTGTTTGCGCACGTCGTCCATTGATGCCGACTTGCAGAAGCCCGGAATGTCGGCGTATTCCCCTACGTCGTTCTCACCTCGCCATGCGTGATAGGTATCGGCGATCTTTTGAACTTCCTCATTGGAGAGTTCGCGCCGGGTGCGATCCACCAGCGCACCCATCTTGCGGGCGTCGATGAACAGAACCTGCCCGCGCCGGTCACGCAAACCGCCGCCCGGCTGCTTGTTGCGGGACAGGAACCACAGGCATGCGGGAATCTGTGTAGAGTAAAAAAGCTGACCGGGCAGCGCCACCATGCAATCCACTGCATCCGCTTCAAGCATGGCCTTGCGAATATCACCTTCGCCGGACTGGTTGGAGCTCATTGAACCATTGGCCAGCACAACGCCTGCCGTGCCGTTGGGTGCGAGGTGGTGGTAGATGTGCTGCAGCCACGCATAGTTGGCATTGCCCACGGGCGGCGCACCGAACTTCCAGCGCACGTCTTCACGCAGGCGGTCGCCGCCCCAGTCGGAGATGTTGAAAGGCGGGTTGGCGAGAATGTAATCGGCCTTGAGGTCTCGCAGCTCGTCCTTGTGGAAGCTGCCCTCGTTGTTCCAGCGGATGTCGGAGTCGATGCCACGGACGGCCAAGTTCATCTTGGCCAGTCTCCACGTGGTGTAGTTCGACTCCTGGCCGTAGATTGCAATTTCGCCGATGCGGCCGCCATGCTCTTGCACGAACTTTTCCGACTGCACGAACATCCCGCCCGATCCGCAGCATGGGTCGTAAACACGGCCCTCCACGCCCCGCGCGGGATCAGGCATCGGTTCGAGCATTTCAACCAGCACACGCACAACCGAGCGAGGGGTGTAGAACTCGCCGCCGCGCTTGCCTTCGGCGCCGGCGAACTGGCCGAGGAAGTATTCGTACACTCGCCCCAAGATGTCCTTGGAACGGTCGCTTTCGGCGCCCAGCGCAATGCCGGAGATGAGGTCGATCAGCTCGCCTATCATCACCTTGTTGAGGGCGGGTCGGGCGTAGTCCTTGGGCAGCACACCTTTGAGTGTCTCGTTGTCCTTCTCAATGGCGCGCATGGCGTCGTCGATTAAAGTACCGATGGTGGGCAGTTTTGCATTGGCCTGCAGGTGCGACCAGCGTGCCTCCTTCGGCACCCAGAACACATTGTCTGCGAGGTACTCATCCTTGTCCTCGGCGGCTTGTGCGTCTTCGGCCAGTAGCGCCTTGTGCTTGGCTTCGAAGGCGTCGGAAATGTACTTCAGGAAGATAAGCCCGAGAGCGACGTGCTTGTAGTCGCTTGGTTCCATGTTGCCGCGCAGCTTGTCAGCGGCCTTGAAAAGGTTTGCCTCGAAACCGAGGTTGCCGCCGTTGCCGTTTGTGGCTGTATCGTTCTGTGCCATTGTGTGCATTTTCCGTAAAGTGATGTATTGGCTGGCCCGACGAGCTTTACTCTCTCATCGCCGTTCAGCGCTAGCGGGTCGCTGAAGCATGGCGGGAACTGCAGTTTTGCCCTCATTCTCCACGCATCAGCTTGTAGCGTGATTACGGCGCAACCTCTTTCCGTATCGCCTCATCCTCCATAGCTTTGAGCTATGTGGGTTCACAAACTCCAGAAGCTGGTAGCAAGGATGACTTGCTCGTCAGACAGATTGCTGAATCTGACTTTTGATTTGTGCCTCCTGCTTGAAGGATTTTCCCAATCCATTTGCTCCGCAGACGCTATCGGAATGCTCAATTCCTCTAGCGCGGATAGCTGAATCGAGGAAACAGCGGTTTCCAAATCCCGCAGCCATGAGTTGAGCAGGGCCGGACCGACTTCTGATTGAGGGTACGTTGATAGCAAAGCAGTGGGGTCAGTGCCAGAAGCTGCATGGAGGACGAATGTTCTAGTGCACCGGTCATAGCTGTGGCCATATACAATCATGATGCCAGATTTTGGGACTCATGCGCCTCAATGACGATCGTTGTTCCCCGGAAAAAGTTGGTGCTGACGATTCTAAGCAGCATCACCGCAGGCAGTAGCTGGAAGGAAACCGGGCGGTTATCAGCGCTTGCAATCGATATTTCGAAGACTGTGGGCTTTCAGCGACGATCTGAGAGCCTTCTGATGCCTGCCAGGACGGCCTGCGCGATCGTTCAACTGCCGCTGCATCTCTGTGTGCCGAGCCGGTGCGCAACGTGTGTTCCCGTAGGTGAATCGCCACCGGTCACGCTGATCCTCGATGACTTTTTTGGAAGATTATTGCCCTTCGTAAAGGGCAGCTTAGATTGATTGCGGCTGGTCTCGATGGGAACTGCATCTACTCAACGGACGAATACCCATGATGCCCCCAAGCGTCGAACGATCAATCTAATGGTGAGCAGATAGTAATAACGAGTGTCCGCACCATGCTTTTCCAAGCGACGCTTGAGAAACCAATCCAGATGCTTCTGCTTCCAACCCCAAGGCGTCTCCCGCTGCCACCGCTCAGCGATTGCAGCTTGGATGACCTTCGCCTGCCGCAAATGGCGTTGCCGTGTGGCGTGCGATCCGTTCAAGACGCCAGCTAAGAACAACTCCATATCGAATGGCTTGCTCATGTCCGTCCACCAATATAGGCCGCAACCACGTCGATCCGACCGTGCACCCGAGGCAGGAGCCGTATGCGGTAGTTCCGCACGTACGGATCTGTGCGGGGGCGGCAGGTAACTGCCGTCCCTACCGCGACCCGTTACTGCAGCAAATAGCCGATCGGTTGGCTATCGCCAATTGCTCGGTAGATCGGAGACTGGTGCACCCGAAATGGTTTTGGGATCTCAGAAAATTTGTGATCGGTTGGCGCACAAGTGCTGAGGTGAACCGTCCCGCCCGAGCGCCATGCATACGGCTATCACACTGCAGCCAATTCATGCTTCACTGCCGCAGATCTGATACGCCAAAGGAATAGCCTGTGCCCATCAAAACCGACGTTTGGACCGTTGGTTCAACACCAAGCAAGCTGTACCAAAGCAAGTTACCAAGTGAGCAGCTTCTGGAAGACATGATCGTCAATTCCCCAAGCATCCTTTCTGAGGAGTGGATGCTGATAGGACGGCAAGAAGCCACCGGTATGGGCGGGCGAATCGATCTATTGGCCATTGCACCTGACGGCAGTCTTGTATTGATCGAGCTCAAACGAGACCGGACGCCTCGTGAGGTGGTTGCTCAAACCCTTGATTACGCAGCTTGGGTGGACAACCTCACGGAAAATGATATTGCCGGGATTTATCAGCGGTTCTGTCCGGGGCGCAGTCTTTATGTGGACTTCCAAACGCGCTTTGGTCGCGTTCTGGATGATGATGAGCTGAATGCTAGCCATCAGTTAATCATTGTTGCAACCGAACTGGATGCGAGTAGCGAGCGAATCGTCCAATACCTGAGTAAGCGAGATATCCCGATCAACGTGCTCTGCTTTCAGGTTTTTCAGTCCGGTGGGCAACAGTTGCTGAGTCGATCGTGGCTGCTCGATCCTGTTAAAACCCAAGTTAATGCCGCCTCGACCAGTGAGGGGCAAAGCGAGCCTTGGAATGGTGAGTTTTACTGCTCATTCGGTGACTCCGTTTCGCGCTCATGGGCGGACGCTGTGGAGTTCGGCTTTATCTCCGGTGGCGGGGGCTCCTGGTACAGTAAGACTCTCCAGCAGCTATGTGCTGGGGACCGTGTTTGGATAAATATTCCGCAGCAGGGTTATGTGGGGGTTGGCCGGGTTCTCGGAGGGGCAGCACCTGCAAATGAATTTACAGTGATTAAAGATGGCCAGGAGCGTCCAGTGCTGGAGGTGGCATCCCGTGCTAGCTACCACGCAGCATTCATCGACGACCCAGAGCAGTGCGAGTACTTCGTTCCGGTGCAATGGTTGCAAACCGTGCCGATCAGTCAGGCAGTCCGAGAAATTGGGATGTTCGGCAATCAGAATACGGTGTGTCGGCCAAAAACACCGAAATGGAGATCTACGATTGAGCGTTTGAAGGAGCGCTTCCCGCATTTCGATGATATGGCCGCCACCTAGGTCGTGTGATCGCGGCCACGTAAATGGACGACGCAGGCCTTAACGCATCATGCCGAGTTCGGCATCATCCAGTAGCGCTTTGCCCAAAGCACAGAGGTAGTGCGCCGCCCAGATCAGCTTGGGCTTGTCTTCCATCAGCCCGTCGATGGTCAGGTCCCGCGCGTAGCCCATCAGTTCCGAGGCCTGTTCGCGGGCGTTTTGACAAGGAATGCCTGCTTCGATGCGGAACAGTGGGTGGGTCTGGTTTTCACCTTGAAAGAAGATGGTTTTACCGACTGTGCATTGGGTGTCTTCGGTTGTCATTGTTCAGTTTCCCTGGTTGTGCTGATGCGCCGGTAAGCCGGGCTTCCACAGTTTTCCGCTCGGTATGCGAATCAATGCATCGGTTGCGGGTTGGCTGTTTGCTGTATTTGCGTCAGCGCGGATTCGAGTAGTCGCCGCAGGGTTTCAAGCTCGTGCATCGAGGCCATGATCAACACCGATGCGGGTGACTTGGGCTGCATCAGTATTGCCTGCTGGGCTACGGCTTCTGCACCGAGCGCGTAGTCCGAGGCCATCATGAGCGTGTCTTCCAGGGAATGGAGGTGGTGGGGTGGGTCGGGGACTATCTTCAACATGATTGCTTCCATTTCAGGGCCGTCACCGTCTGCTGTCAAACAGAGGGTGGCAGCTGTACGCGGGTTGACAGACCGGCGGAAACAACAAGTTCCGGCGCACGCAAGCGTGCCCGCACGTACAGCCGCCATAACGACGAGCCGTTTTGTTGTTTACCGTCGCGACCTGTCAAAGTCATGCCGTTGATGAGCAACGACCCACCGAGACTAAAACCCTGAAAAAATGACCGCAACGAAAAACAGGCGCAGGCAGTATCTTTGGGAAACGCCCTACAAGAAAGGGGTTAAATCCGATTTTTTCGACCCGCAGCGCCCAAATACCAGGCACAAAAAAAGACGCCCGAGGGCGTCTTCTTCTTTGGATTTGGTGGAGCCGGGGGGATTTGAACCCCCGTCCGCCAGTACTCCGCTGTCGGTACTACATGCTTAGCCGTGTCTACTGATTTAATCCGCAGCCGCCCGACGGGCAGGGTGCTTTGGATGAGTTGTGTAAGTTTTAGTCACTTCGCCCACAACGTGCTACGCGACGATCCTGTTCTGTATGACAATCAGTTCGGGTTTACAGGCATCCCCTAGTGATTGCTGGAGCCGAAGCTACCAGAAGCAACGGGTCAAGAGGACTGCTTACGCAGCCAGCTTGTACTCCGCGCCGTAGTTTTCGTCATTGGCAACTATAAAAGTTGCAACAGTGGATTTACGAGTTCTGTTACCAACTCGGCATGCACCTAGAGTTTCGCTACCGGCGTCGAATCCTAATCGGCCCCACGCTAGCGTTACGCTACCGCACCTTACGGTACGTGAGACGGAGTATACGCCATTGCGCGGGCGACGTCGACAGCCGGTCCAGTCGCCCGCTTTTGGGCTCACGCGCCGCCGCTGCTACTGCCGCTGCCTTTCTCGGTTTTTTCCAGGCGCTCCAGCACTTTGCTGGTAATGGCAATGCATTCCTTGGTGTCGCCCGAGGCCTGGGCGGCCTTGGCCTTGTCGACGTGCTCGGTGATGGCTTTGTCCAGGCCCTCGGAGGTGGCGCCGGCGGTGGCCATGCTGTCGTCGATCTTTTGCAGGTTGGCGGTGCAGAGGTCATCGGCGGCGAACACCGGCGAAGCCAGCAGGGTGGCGGCCGCGAACAGGGCCGAAAGTGCGGTACCTTTCATGGGTGTCTCCTCTGGGGCCTCTGGAAGGTGGGCCTGTAAGGTGGACTGCGGGGTATTGGCGGGGGTTCAATCGGGATGGTGGCGGGGCGATATTGAGGTGGGGATGGCACCGGCGTTGCCGGTGTTCGCGGGTTTACCCGCGGATACGGCGGGCTGTGTATAACCACCGATGTGTGGGCACCACCAATCGGTGTAGGGGCGGGTTTACCCGCGAATGCGGTGGCGGCTGCGACGGTGGACGGCGGGTGGAGATTGGCCAGCAGGGCCGGCCTCTTCGCGGGTAAACCCGCTCCTACGGGGGGGGCTGTGTACAACCACCGATGTGTGTCCACCATCAATCTGCGTAGGAGCGGGTTTACCCGCGAATTCGGTGGTGGCTGCGACGGTGGACAGCGGGTGGGGATTGGCCAGCAGGGCCGGCCCTTTCGCGGGTAAACCCGCTCCTACACAGCGCTCCCCACCTATATCAACGCGTTAAAGGCTGCGTGGCCGAGTGACGCGGTCTACCAGGTACACCAGGCCGTGGTAGTCGATGCCGCTGTGGCGCGACAGGCCTATCTCGCAGGTGCGGCTGGTGGAAATGCCTTCGCTGCAATACTGCACGGCGTCCTTCAGGCTGCGCAGCGAGTGGGCGTTCAACTCGGGGGTGGTAAAGCCTTTGTCACCGGCAAACCCGCAGCAATGGATGCCTTCTGGGATCACCACCTGTTTGCTGCAGCGCCGCGCCAGGTCGATCAAGGCCTGGCTTTCGCCCAGGTGCTGGGTGCTGCAGGTTACGTGCACGGCTACCGGTTCGTCCTGGGGGGTGAACTCCAGTCGGTCAAGCAGGTGGGTGCGGATGAAGCGCACCGGGTCGTACAGGTCCAGCCGGGTGTCGCTCAGGTCCTGCACCAGGCGCAGGGTGCAGGGGCTGGTGTCGCAATAGATCGGGTCGAGGCCGCCGCGGCTGGCGTGCAGCAGGGCGGTGATCAGCTCCTGGCGTTTGTGTTCGGCCTGCTCGGGGTAGCCCTTGGAGGCGAACGGTTGGCCGCAGCACAGGCTGTCGGCGTTGTCCGGGAACACCACCTGGTAACCGGCCTTCTCCAGCAGGGCGCGGGTTTTGTCCAGCAGCGAGCTTTGTTCGCGGTCGGCATAGGCCGGGCCCATTACCCGGGAGACGCAGGCGGCCAGGTACACCACGCGGGGGCGGGCGTCGTTGCTGGTCGCGCCGAAGGCCAGCGGGCGCAGCGGTTGCGGCATGGCCGGGGTCCATTGGGGCAGGCGGCCTTTGCTGGCTTTGCTCAGCGAAGCGCTCAGGCGGCCCAGGCGCGGGGCGCCTAGCAGCTTGCGTGCGGTGTTGGCGGCGGTCAGGGTCAGGCGCGCACCGCTTAGGGCAGTGTGGAAATGCTCGGCCAGCCAGTCGGCGGTTTTAGCGTGGTCGGCGGCCTGGCTGCGCAGTTTCTTCACCAGCTCGCCGGTGTTGATGCCGACCGGGCAGCGCTGGGCGCACAGGCCGGTAGCGGCGCAGGTGTCGATGCCCTGGTACTGGTAGCTTTGCATCAGTTCACGGGTGTCGATGCCGGCGCGTTGCTTGGCCTGGATGTCACGCCACATGACGATGCGCTGGCGCGGGCTGAGGGTCAGGCCCTTGGACGGGCACACCGGTTCGCAGAAGCCGCACTCGATGCACTTGTCGACAATTTCGTCGGCGGCAGGCAGCGGCTTGAGGTTTTTCAGGTGGATATCCGGGTCCTCGCTCAACACCACGTCGGGGTTGAGGATGCCGTTGGGGTCGAGCAGGCGCTTGAGCTTCCACATCAGCTGGTAGGCGTCGTGCCCCCATTCCAGCTCCACGAAGGGCGCCATGTTGCGCCCCGTGCCGTGCTCGGCCTTGAGCGAGCCGCCAAACTCCACCGCCACCAGTTGCGCCACGTCGTCCATGAACGCCTGGTAACGGGCGACTTCTTCGGCGCTGTTGAACCCCTGGGTAAAGACGAAGTGCAGGTTGCCTTCCAGCGCGTGGCCGAAAATGATCGCTTCGTCATAGTGATGCTTGTCGAACAGCTGGATCAGGCGGTTGACGCCTTCGGCCAGTTGCTCGACGGGGAAGGTCACGTCTTCGATGATGACCGTGGTGCCGGTCTGGCGCACGGCACCGACGGCGGGGAAGGTGTCCTTGCGGATTTTCCACAGCTGGTTGTACACGGCCGGGTCTTCGCTGAAGTCCACCTGCTGTTCCAGCGGGAAGTCGGCGATCGAGGCCATGATCTGCTGCAGTTGCTCGTGCAGCAGGCTCTGGCTGGCGGCGCGGGATTCGATCAGCAGGGCGCAGGCATTGTCCGACAGGCCTTTTACCCACAGCGGCATGCCGGGCATGTTCTGCACCGAGCGCAGGCTGCGGCGGTCGAGCAGTTCCACGGCCGAGACCGGCTGCTGCTTGAGGACGGGTACCGCGCGGCAGCAGCTTTCGACGCTGGGGAACACCAGCAGGGCGCTGGCCTTGTGCGGGTGGTCGGGCACGGTGTCGTACGTGACGGCGCTGATGAAGCCCAGCGTGCCTTCCGAGCCGACCAGCAGGTGCTGCAGGATGTCCAGCGGCTGGTCGTAGTCCACCAGTGCGTTCAGTGACAGGCCGGTGGTGTTCTTCAGCCGGTATTTGTGCCGGATGCGCTCGGCCAGCGCGGTGTTGGCGCGGGTTTCGCGGCCCAGGCGGGCCAGTGCTTCCAGCAGTTCGGCGTGGCTGCTTTCGAAGGCGGCGACGCTGGCCGGGTCTTCGCTGTCCAGGCGGGTGCCGTCGGCCAGCACCAAGCGCAGGCCCGCCAGGGTGTGGTAGGTGTTCTGCGCGGTGCCGCAGCACATGCCACTGGCGTTGTTGGCGACGATGCCGCCGATCTTGCAGGCGTTGATCGAGGCCGGGTCGGGGCCAATCTTACGCCCGAAGGGGGCTAGCCAGGCGTTGGCCTGGGCGCCGATCACGCCGGGTTGCAGGCGAATCTGCTCGCCCTGGCGACGGATTTCGCGGCCGTTCCAGTTATCGCCGAGCACGATCAGCACCGAATCGCTGATGGCCTGGCCAGACAGGCTGGTGCCGGCAGCGCGGAAGGTGACCGGCACCCGCTCGCGCTGGGCCAGTTTGATCAGGCCGACCACTTCGTCCTCGGACTCGACGCGCACCACCAGCTTGGGGATCAAGCGGTAGAAGCTGGCGTCGGTGCCGAAGGCCAGGGTGGAGGTGGGGTCGTCGAAGCGGCGTTCGGCGGGGATCAAGCGCTCGGCATCACGCAGGAACGCGGCGGGCAGGCTCATGCAGTCTCCTCGCGGGGCTGTGGCGTCTGTGCGCTACATGCCCCGGGTCATTCAGGCGGTGGTTCTTGCAGGCGTTCAGGCGCCCAGTTCGCGTACCAGCGAGTCGCGGGTGATCTCGCTGATCGACTTGGCACCGGTCAGCACCATGGCCACGCGCATTTCCTTTTCGAACAGCTCAAGCAGGTTTTTCACGCCGGCCTGGCCATGCACGGCAAGGGCATAGAGGAAGGCGCGGCCGATCAGTACGGTGTCGGCACCCAGGGCGATCATGCGCACCACGTCCAGGCCACTGCGAATGCCCGAGTCGGCCAGAATCTTCAGGTCGCCTTTGACCGCGTCGGCAATGGCCGGCAGGGCGCGGGCACTGGACAGCACGCCGTCGAGCTGGCGGCCGCCGTGGTTGGACACCACGATACCGTCGGCACCGAACTTGACCGCATCGCGGGCGTCATCGGCATCGAGAATGCCCTTGATGATCATCGGGCCGTCCCAGAACTCGCGGATCCACTCCAGGTCTTTCCAGGAAATGGACGGGTCGAAGTTGTTGCCCAGCCAGCCGATGTAGTCGGCAAGGCCGGTGGGGTTGCCACGGTATTTGGAGATGTTGCCCAGGTCATGCGGGCGGCCCATCACGCCCACATCCCATGCCCACTCGGGGTGGGTCATGGCTTGCAGCACGCGGCGCAGCGGGCCGTTCTTGCCGCTCATGCCAGAGTGGGCGTCGCGGTAGCGGGCACCGGGTACGGGCATGTCCACGGTGAACACCAGGGTCTTCACGCCGGCGGCCTTGGCCCGCTCCAGGGCATTACGCATGAAGCCGCGGTCCTTGAGCACATACAGCTGGAACCACATTGGCCGGTTGATGGCGGGCGCCACTTCTTCGATCGGGCACACCGACACAGTCGACATGGTGAACGGGATGCCGTGGGCGGCCGCCGCGCGCGCCGCCTGCACTTCGCCACGGCGGGCGTACATGCCGGTGAGGCCGACCGGGGCCAGGGCCACCGGCATGCTCAGGGTTTCGTCGAACAGCTTGGTTTCCAGGCTGAGCTCGGACATGTTGTTCAGCACGCGCTGGCGCAGGGCGATGCCGGCCAGGTCCGAGACGTTGTGGCGCAGGGTGTGCTCGGCGTAGGCGCCGCCGTCAGCGTAGTGGAACAGGAAGGGGGGCAGCTTGCGTTGGGCCGCGGCGCGATAGTCGGTAGAGGCAGAAATGATCATGGATTCTCGCAGCGTTGCTTGTGGGAGTGCCGGGCGCGCGACGGCGCCCGGCCCCTTTCACTTTAGTGATGAACCAGCATGCCGGTCAGCCAGTAAGCCTGGATCAGGGTGATCAGGCCGACGATGGTGGCGAAGAACAGGCTGTGCTTGACGGTAAAGCGGAACAGGTCGGATTCCTTGCCGACCAGGCCGGTAGCGGCGCAGGCCACGGCGATCGATTGCGGCGAGATCATCTTGCCGGTTACGCCGCCGCTGGTGTTGGCTGCCACCAGCAGGGTGTCGTTGACCCCGATCTGGTGCGCGGTGGTGGCCTGCAGCGAGCTGAACAGGGCGTTGGACGAGGTGTCCGAGCCGGTCAGGAACACGCCCAGCCAGCCGAGGAACGGCGAGAAGAACGGGAACGCGGCGCCGGTACCGGCCAGCACCAGGGCCATGGTCGAGGACATGCCCGAGTAGTTGGTGACGAAGGCAAAAGCCAACACCATGCCGATCGACAGAATCGGCCAGCGCAGTTCCCAGAAGGTTTCTTTGAAAGTGGTAAGACCAGTTTTGAAGTTGATCTTCAGCACCGCCATCGAGATCAGCGCCGAGAGGAAGATCGCGGTGCCGGTGGCGGAGATCGGGTCGAGCTTGAACACCGCCGGCATGGCGGTCGGCGCGGCAACGATCGGTGCGGTCTTGATCACCAGCTGGTCGAGGTGCGGGATGGCGAAGTTGAACACGAAGTTGTACATCGCGCCGCCCGGAGCGAAAGCCGCCTTGAAGGGCTTCAGGGTCCAGATGGTGACCAGCACGGTGAGGATCAGGAACGGCGACCAGGCCTTGAAGATCTCGCCAAAGCTGTACGGGCTAGGCTGGCTGCCGCTTGGCTGCACAACGGCTGCGCCGACACTGCCTTTGGCCTCGCTGAACGCACGCTTGGGCTGCCAGACTTTCAGGAACAGGGTAAGGCAGATCAGGCTGGCCAGTGCCGAGGTGATGTCTGGCAGTTCCGGGCCGATGAAGTTCGAGGTGAAGTACTGGGTGACGGCAAAGCTCAGGCCGGCAACCAGGGCGGCAGGCCAGGTTTCCTTCACGCCACGCAGGCCGTCCATCATGAACACCAGCCAGAACGGCACGAACAGCGACAGCAGCGGCAGCTGGCGGCCGGTCATGGCGCCGATGTGGAAGGCGTCGATACCGGTAACCTGGCCGGCCACGATGATCGGGATGCCCAAGGCGCCGAAGGCCACTGGCGCGGTGTTGGCGATCAGGCACAGGCCGGCAGCGTACAGCGGGTTGAAGCCCAGGCCCACCAGCAGGGCGGCAGTGATGGCCACCGGTGCGCCAAAGCCTGCCGCACCTTCGAGGAAGGCGCCGAAGCAGAAGCCGATCAACAGCACTTGCAGGCGCTGGTCGTCGGTAATCGACAGCACCGAGCTGCGGATCACTTCGAACTGGCCGCTCTTGACCGTGAGTTTGTACAGGAACACCGCGGCAACGATGATCCAGGCAATTGGCCAGAGGCCATAGAGGAAGCCGTAACCCGCGGCGGCGAGGGCCATGTCGACAGGCATCTGGAAGGCGAAGATCGCCACCAGGATCGACAGCGCGAGGGTGATGCTGCCCGCTACGTGGCCCTTGAGGCGGAACACGGCGAGGGCCAGGAAGAAGAACACGATAGGGATGACCGCCGCCAGTGCGGACAGGCCAAGACTACCAAGCGGGCTATAGAGTTGTTGCCAGGTTTGCATATGGGGTGGCCCCTAATTGTTGTTGGTCAGGCACTGGCATTGGATAATTGGTAAGACCAATTTACAATGGCTGGGCGCTAGGTTAAAAGCGCTGCCGTGGGTGTGTCAATTTGTCCCGTGCAAAACTTTGGTCGCGTGCCGATGAGCGGGCGTCTGATGTGCTCGGAAAATCGCGGCTTGATGGGTGTTTGCGTGGCCTGGATCGGCGAGAATAGGCACCCCCTGAAATTTGCCGGGGGTTTGTGGAGAGCATGTGATGGTTTTTGATCAGGTACGCCAACGGCGCCTGTCCGACGACATTGTCGATCGGCTGGAAGGGATGATTCTGGAAGGCACGCTGACCTCGGGGCAGCGGCTGCCGGCCGAGCGCGTCCTGGCCGAACAGTTTGGTGTGTCCCGCCCGTCACTGCGTGAGGCGATCCAGAAGCTGGTGGCCAAGGGGCTGTTGGTCAGCCGTCAGGGCGGGGGCAATTTTGTTGCGGAATCGTTGGGGTCCACCTTCAGCGACCCGTTGCTGCAGTTGCTCGAGCACAGTGCCGAAGCGCAGCGTGACCTGCTCGAGTTCCGCCATACCCTGGAGGCGTCCTGCGCCTATTACGCTGCCCAGCGTGCCACCGAGCCGGACCGGGCACGGTTGAAGGCGGCCTTCGATACGCTGCAGGACTGCTATGCCAGGGTCGATGAAGTGACCCGTGCGGAAGAGGGCGCGGCTGATGCGCGCTTCCACCTGGCGATCGCCGAGGCCAGCCATAACGCGGTGTTGCTGCACACCATCCGGGGTTTGTTCGACCTGCTCAAACGCAACGTGGTGACCAACATCGGGGGCATGTACCAGCAGCGCACCGAAACCCGGGACATGCTGATCAGTCAGCACCGGGAACTGTACCTGGCGATTGTCGAGGGCAGGGCGGAAGATGCGCGAGAGGTGTCCAGCCGGCACATTTTGTATGTGCAGGAGGTGCTGCATGAGGCGCACGAAGAAGCGCAGCGGGTGGCACGGGCGGAGCGACGCAGCGGGCGCTGAGGGCGCGCTCTTTGAGCTGTAACGCGGGCCCTGTGGGAGCGGCCTTGCGTCGCGAAAGGGTCGCAGAGCGACCCCAGGATCGGCGTCGATGCGCAGATTGCTGGGGCTGCTTCGCAGCCATTTCGCGACACAAGGCCGCTCCCACAGCGGCCGGGCAGGCTGGTTACTCTTCCTTGCCCTTGTTCCGCACAGCCCGCTGCAGCTCGCGGTTGGAATCGCGTTCGCGCATGGTGTCGCGCTTGTCGAATTCCTTCTTGCCCTTGCCCAGTGCGATTTCGCACTTGATCAGGTGCTTGCTCCAGTACAGCGCCAAAGCCACACAGGTGTAGCCTTTTTGCGCCACAGCCGCTTCCACGCGCTCGAGCTCGCGCTTGTTCAGCAGCAGCTTGCGGGTGCGTGTAGGGTCGGCGATGACGTGGGTGCTGGCCGTGGTCAGCGGGGTGATGTGGCTGCCGAACAGCCAGGCCTCACCGTCCTTGAGCAGCACGTAGCTGTCAGTCAGGTGCGCCTTGCCGGCTCGCAGGCTTTTTACTTCCCAGCCGGACAGGACCAGCCCGGCCTCGAACTTGTGTTCGATGAAGTAATCGTGTCGCGCTTTCTTGTTTTGCGCGATGGTCCCGGTCGGATGTTTTTTTTGCTTAGCCATAGGGGCGGCATTATAGGCAAGTCCGCGCGTCGTCCGCTATGGGATTTCGGTGTGCTTGAGCCACTGGAATGAATACCGGACAATACAAACCCTGTCATACGCACAGAACCTGTTTTCGGCACGCTGCGAAGCGCCGCCACCCAGCCTTGGAAGTGACGCCTGGATGACTACCCATATTCAACGCTCCGCCCTGCTGCCATACCCCGCCCAGGCGCTTTACGATCTGGTCAACGATGTGGCCAGCTACCCTGAGTTTTTGCCGTGGTGCTCGGCCTCGACGGTGATCGAAACCAGCGATACACACATGCGTGCCAAGCTCGAAGTGGCCAAGGGGGGTATGAGCCAGCACTTCGTGACGCGTAACGTGCTGGTGCCGGGGCAGTCCATCGAGATGAACCTCGAAGAAGGGCCGTTCACCCAGCTGCATGGTGTTTGGGTGTTCAAGCCACTGGGTGAAAAAGCCTGCAAGATCAGCCTGGACCTGTCCTTCGATTACGCCGGGCCGATTGTGCGCGCCACGTTGGGCCCGCTATTCAATCAGGCGGCGAATACGCTGGTCGATGCGTTCTGCCAGCGTGCCAAGCAATTGAATGCCTGACGTATAAGGCGCAAACAAAAAGCCCGGACCAAGTCCGGGCTTTTTTGCATCTGCTGCTCGCGGTTAGCGAGTTTCCAGCGGTGCGGGGGTCGGGACCGGGGTGGTCTCGATGGTGTCGATCTCGCGCTGGATGGACTCTTCGGTCGAACCAGGCTTGGCCGGTTTTTCTACAGGTTGTGCTGCCGGCTGTTCGGCCTGGCCTGGCTCGGTGGCCGGGCTGACGGTGGTGTCGCTGCTGCCGCCGAGGATTTCCTGATCGCGGCTGACGCCTGGCATGAAGTCGCCAGACAGGCTGACCAGTTGATCGCTTTCGTTGAAAAATACACTCATGCGTTCTTGCTGGCGCTTACCGCCACCAGGCTGCAGGCTGTACAGGTAATCCCAGCGATTGGTGTTGAAGGTGTCCTGAATCAGCGGGTTGCCCATGATAAACCTTACTTGCCGGCGGGTCATTCCCGGGCGTAATTGGTCTATCATGTCTTGCGTGACGACATTGCCCTGCTGGATGTCGATTTTGTAAACCCCGGGAAACGAGCAACCGGCGAGTGCGAGCAGTCCCACTAGGGTGAGGCTGGTTAGCAAGAGCTTGGTGTTTTGCATCGGTGGGCGACTTCCACTATCTTGGCTGGACAACGTAAACCCCGATCATACCCGTATTAAGAGAAGCTGCGAAGCAGCATCGGCGAGAAAGCTGACCATGGTTGAAAATAGCGAATTGCGCAAAGCCGGTCTCAAGGTGACCCTGCCTCGAGTCAAGATCCTTCAGATGCTCGACTCTACCGAGCAGCGTCACATGAGTGCAGAGGATGTCTACAAGGCGCTGATGGAGGCTGGCGAGGATGTAGGTCTGGCCACCGTCTATCGCGTGCTGACCCAGTTCGAGGCGGCGGGTCTGGTGGTTCGCCACAACTTCGACGGCGGTCATGCAGTGTTCGAGCTGGCCGATGGCGGTCACCACGACCACATGGTGAACGTGGATACCAGTGAAGTCATCGAATTCATGGACGCCGAAATCGAGAAGCGCCAGCGCGAAATCGTGGCCGAGCATGGCTTCGAGCTGGTGGACCACAATCTGGTCCTGTACGTGCGTAAGAAGAAGTAACGGTTTTTCGTTATGGATAGCAAAGGCGACCTTCGGGTCGCCTTTGTGCTTTATAGCCGGGCTGAAAGAGTGTGAGATTCCTGTGGGAGCGGCCTTGCGTCGCGAAAGGGCTGCCGGGCAGCCCCAGCGATAGGTGGGTTGAAGCTGAAATCCTGGGGCCGCTTTGCGACCCTTTCGCGACGCAAGGCCGCTCCCACAGGGATCGCGCCAGCTTTTAGAAATTGAGCAAGACAGCTGCTCCCACACGGATGGACTGCCCCCAAGAAGTTGGACACTAATCCAACCCTTGGGGGATCTATGGGTAAGTACACCGAGCAATTCAAGCTCACAGCGATCACAGCCTACCTGGATGGCAGCAA